>OBAH01001940.1_pt1 | contig 10820 bp, 7 predicted proteins | sample 1517491 | NCBI WGS metagenome assembly OBAH01 (sample SAMN04571697, study PRJEB22368) | human gut metagenome | biome: human gut; material: stool | host: Homo sapiens | place: Luxembourg | collected 2012-08-03
GCGTGCGCGGCTCCATCGAACGTGTCACTCCGCGCGTGTTCCTGCTGAGCCCGGCCCAAGTGAACATCAAGGTCGAGGAGCCTGAAGACAAGGGTCCGGCCCACGACCTGTTCGCCGACTGAGCCGTGTAGCACAGAGCAAGCACAAATCAGACGATTATGCCCCCACTGAAAGCGGGGGCATTTTGTTATGCGCGCTTGATACAGTGGCAACGTGATTCTCTCGATAATTGGTAGCGTCGTCCATTTTCTGGTCAACGCCTATATCCTGGTGCTGTTCGTCCGCATGATTCTCGACTGGGTGTTGGCATTGTCGCCGACGTGGCGGCCAAGCGGAATCGTGGCCTCGTTGTTCGACGCCATCTACCAGCTGACGGAGCCGCCGTTAAGGTGGTTGCGGCAGTATATTCGTCCCGTTCCGCTCGGACCGATCTATTTTGACGTCGCGTATCTTGTGCTTTATTTCGTTCTTGTGGTCATTGATTTCCTTATTTAGCACCTCTAAAAAACCGTTTTTCCGCAAAATATCTATGGTTTCGTGCTAGAGTCGAACACTGAAAGCAACAACAGTAAGGCATCAAGCCCAAAGCGAGGTGTAAGGATTTATGGCTCTGTTGACGCCGAAAGATATTAGGGAGCATACTTTCCAGACCGTAAGGTTCAAGGAAGGCTATGACGTCGATGAAGTCGATGACTTCCTCGATCAGGTAACCGAGACGGTGGAAGCCCTTGGCAAGCAGGCAGTTGCCGGCGGACAGGCCACGCAGTCTCTTGGCCCAGATGTCGCAGGACTCAATTCCAAGATTTCCGAGTTGAATGCTCAGATCCAGTCCCTGCAGCAGGAGAACGCGACGCTGAAGTCCGCCTCCGAGCAGGCAGCTGGTGCGGGAGACCAGGCCGCTCAGGCCGCTCAGGCCGCGGCCGCCAAGCTTTCCGAGGCAGAGGAAAGCAATCGTGCGCTGTCTTCCCAGAACGAGCAGCTCAAGGGGCAGATCGATCGTCTGTCCGCGCAGGTCGATCAGCTCACCGCCCAGGCAGCCGAAGCGGCCGGTCAGGCCGACCTTGGCGAGCAGCTTACCGCCGTGCACGAGCGTGACACGTTCCGCGCACAGACCGAGGACCTGTCCCGTCAGCTGGCATCGGCCCAGGAGCAGGTGGTCGTGGCTCAGCGTCAGAAGGAGCAGATCGATCAGCTCACCGCAAAGCTTCAGGAAGCGCAGGACCAGGTCGCTCAGGCCCAGCAGCTCACTCAGGAGCATGCTGCCCAGTCCCAGCAGCAGGATGCCCAGGTGAAGCAGCAGGCCATGCAGATTCAGCAGCTTGCCCAGCAGCTGAAGGATTCCCAGATTCGCGAGGCACAGCTGCGCGAACAGGTCGCCAAGTCCGAGCCGAGCACCGAAACCGGCAGCCTGCAGAAGATCGCAGGTGCCGCGGCAAGCGCCAATACCGAGCCGGAGCGCGCCACCGCCATGCTGACGCTGGCCATGCAGCTGCACGACCAGTACGTCGACAAGGGCAAGGCCAAGGCCAAGGAGATCACCGAGGAAAGCCAGCGCAAGTACGAAGAGATCATCGGCAGCGCCAACGACTACTCCAACCGCACTCGTTCCGAGGCTGACCAGTACTCCACCGACACCCGCGCCAACGCCGACAACTACCTGTCCGGCAAGACCCAGGATGGCGATGCCTATCTGGCACAGAAGCAGCAGGATGGCGATGCGTACCTGAACCAGAAGACCGAGGAGGGCGACGCCTACCTTGCGCAGAAGACCGAGGAAGGCAATGCCTATCTGGCCGGCAAGCAGCAGGATGGCGACGCTTATCTGGAGCAGAAGCAGCAGGAAGGCGACGCCTACTTCGCGCAGAAGCAGGAAGAGGGCGACGGCTACCTGGCTCAGAAGACCCAGGACGCCGACACGTACTTCTCCGACAAGCACACCGAGGCCGACAACTACGAAGCCGAAGTGCAGAAGCGCGCCTTCGACTACGATTCGAAGACCCGTACCGCTGCCGACGACTACGCCCAGCAGGTCCGCGACAACCTCGAGACCCAGACCAAGGTCATCGAAGGCAACATCAAGGGCCTCAAGCAGTTCGAAACCGAATACCGTGCACGACTCACCGACTTCCTCGGCCAGCTCGTCAACCAGGTGTCCGATACGAACAACTACGACCAGGACCCTCAGGACAACAACGACTGAGATTAGCCTGTGTCTGACATCATGAAGAATGATCAAAGACGGCTGCGCGACCGCGTGGCCGTCTTTGCGTGTATTGCGATCGCGGCGATCGCGATTGACCAGCTCACCAAGATGTGGGCTTTGTCCGCATTGGCCGATGGCCGTACCATACGCGTGATTCCCGGCCTGCTTTCGTTGACATTGGTGCGTAATCCAGGCGCCTCGCTCGGCATGGGCTCCGGCATGACGTGGCTGATTTCCCTGCTGGCGATGGCGGCCTGCGTGGCGTTGGTCGTACTTGCCGTCCGCACCATTTCCATGAAATGGACGGTGCTGTTCGCCTTCGCCTTCGCAGGAGCGTTCGGCAACCTCATCGACCGCGTCATCTATGCGGAAGGGTTCCTCAACGGCAAGGTCGTGGATTTCCTGAACTACGGATGGTCCATCGGCAACGTGGCGGACATCTTCCTCATGCTCGCGGGCGTTGCGGCGGTGCTGCTGCTGTTCCTCGGGGAACCGTTCAGCCAAAAGGACCTTGACGAGGCCAACGGCAAGACGCTTGGTGATGATGCGAACGCAACCGACGACGGGGCGAAAGCAGCATGAGCCGTCTCGTACCCGCTCCCGACGCGCTCGTCGGCAAACGATTCGACGTCGCGGTCGCCAAAATGCTTGGCATTTCCCGGGCCAAGGCGGCCGACCTCATCGAAAGCGGACAGGCGCGCGTGCTCGGCAGGGACATTTCCAAATCGTCGACCCTGCAGGCAGGCGAAACCGTAGAATTCGACATCGTCGAGGAACGGTCCGAACCGGAACCGATCGCCCATGACATGGCCGTCGTCTATGAGGACGACGATGTGGTCGTGGTGGACAAGCCGGTCGGCGTCGCCGCGCACGCATCCGTCGGATGGACCGGTCCGACGGTGCTTGGCAGCCTGATCGACAGGGGAGTGCACATCACGTCATATGGCGCGGCAGGTCGTCAAGGCATCGTGTCACGACTCGACGTGGGCACATCGGGACTGATGCTCGTATGCAAGTCCGATCTTGCGTACGTGGAGATGCGCCGGCAGTTCGCCGAACATGAGGTCGTCAAAACATATCACGCACTCGTGCAGGGCAATCTCAAAGAAGACAAAGCCACCATCGAAGCGCCGATCGGACGCGCCAAAGTCTCCGACTTCCGCTTCTGCGTGACACCGGCCGGCAAAGAGGCCATCACGCATTGGGACGTGATGGAACGTTTCGGCGAAGCCACGCTCGTATCCGTGAACCTGGAAACCGGCCGCACCCATCAGATCCGCGTGCATTTCTCATCCATCGGGCATCCGTTGGCGGGGGACGCCATGTACGGCGCGAATCCGCAGCTGAGCGAGGCGCTTGGCCTTGAACGGCAATGGCTGCACGCCATGCAATTGGAATTCCGCCATCCGCGTACGCACGTGTGGACCACGGTGAAATCGCACTATCCCGCCGACCTGCAGCATGCGCTTGACGTGATGCGCGCACGGCACGCCGACCAGTCCCTATAAAAGTGTGGCCGGACGGCCAGAAACGACTCCACGCCGTCATGAAGCCCAGCTAAATTGGAACGCATGGCTACTTCCGCAAATTTCGTGCAACTACATAATCACACGCATTATTCGCTGCTCGACGGCGCATCGAAAATACCGGATCTGGTCAAGCGCGCCAAGGAACTGGGCATGCCGGCCGTCGGCATCACCGACCACGGCAACATGCATGGCGCGTATGAGATGTGGAGCGCCGCGGTCAACGCCGGCATCAAGCCGATCATCGGCATCGAAGCCTATGTGACGCCGGAAACCGCACGTCAGGACCCCACCCGTGTGAGCTGGGACACCAACTGGAATCCGGATCTGGATCCGCTGCATCGCCGCCGTAACCCGGATGATGTGTCCGGCGGCGGTGTCATCACCCACCTGACCATGTGGGCAGAAAACGACGAAGGCCTCGTCAACCTCATGAAAGCCTCCACCGACGCGAACCTTGAAGGCCGAGTCATGCGCTATCCGCGTATGGATAAGGAAATCCTCGCCAAATATTCGAAAGGCATCATCGCCTCGTCCGGCTGCCCGTCGGGCATCATCCAGACTCGTCTGCGCCTGGGCCAGTTCGATGACGCGTTGCGTGCCGCCGGCGAATTCCAAGACATTTTCGGCCGCGATAATTTCTACATCGAATTCATGGACCACGGCCTGAAAATCGAAAAGCAAGTGACCGACGGGCTGCTCGACATCGCAAAAAAGCTCAACGCGCCGCTGCTGGCCACCAACGATTCCCATTACACGCGTGCCGAAGACGCCGGCGCGCAGGACGCCATGCTGTGCATCAACTCCGGCTCCACGCTGGACGAGCCGGGCCGATTCAAATTCGACGGCACCGGCTACTACATCAAATCCGCCGAGGAAATGCGCGAACTGTTCAAAGACCTTCCCGAAGCGTGCGACAACACGTTGGAGATCGCCGAACGCTGCAACGTCATGTTCGACGATCATGAAGACGGCGCGTTCATGCCGCAATTCGACTGTCCGGAAGGCTGGGACGAGACGTCGCTGTTCCTGAAGAAGGTCGAGGAAGGCCTGGAACGCCGGTACAACGGCAAGCCGTCGCTCGAAGTACTGCGGCAGGCCGACTACGAATGCGGCGTGATCTGCCAGATGCAGTTCTGCGGCTACTTCCTCGTCGTGGCCGACTACATCAACTGGGCGAAGGCCCACGGCGTGATGGTGGGGCCGGGCCGTGGCTCCGCCGCAGGCGCCATGGTCGCGTATGCGATGGGCATCACCGAACTTGATCCGCTTGAACACGGTCTGATCTTCGAACGATTCCTCAATCCGGAACGTGTCTCACTGCCTGATATCGACGTCGACTTCGACCCGGACGGTCGTGGACGCGTGCTCGACTACGTGGGTGAGAAATACGGACGTGACAAAGTGGCGCAGTGCGTGATCTACGGCACCATCAAAACCAAGCAGGCGCTGAAGGACTCCGCCCGCATCATGGGATACGACTTCTCCGTCGGAGACAAGATCACCAAAGCCCTGCCTCCCGCACAGACCGGCGGCAAGGACATTCCGCTGCACGACATCTTCGACCCAAGCGCGAAACGATACGCGGAAGCACGCGAATTCCGCGAACTGTACGATTCCGACCCGGACGCGAAACGCATCACGGACGAGGCGATGGGCATCGAAGGTCTGATTCGTCAGACCGGTGTGCACGCCTGCGCCACCATCATGGGCAGCGAGCCGATCACCAACACGTCGCCGCTGCTGGAACGTACCGACGGCACCGTCACCACCACGCTCGAATACCATACGTGCGAAACGCTCGGTCTGGTCAAGATGGACTTCCTCGGACTTTCCAACTTGACGGTGATTCGAGACACCCTGAACAACATCGAGGCGAACGGCAAGGAACGCATCGACCATACGAAGATTCCGCTGGACGACCGCCCCACCTACGACCTGCTGTCCCGTGGCGACACGCTCGGCGTGTTCCAGCTCGATTCCGACGGCATGCGCTCGCTGCTGAAAACGTTGAAGCCGAACAACTTCAACGATATTTCCGCACTGATCGCGCTGTACCGTCCAGGTCCGATGGATATGGATTCGCACACCAACTATGCGAAGCGCAAGAACGGTCTGCAGAAGATCACGCCAATCCACCCCGAAGTGGCCGAACCGCTTAAGGAAGTGCTCGACGAGACCTACGGTCTGATCGTCTACCAGGAGCAGGTGCAGTCCGCGGCGCGAATCCTCGCCGGCTATTCGCTGGGCAAGGCAGACGTGCTGCGTCGAGCGATGGGCAAGAAGAAGCCGGAAGTGCTGGCCAAGGAGAAGATTCCGTTCTTCGCCGGCATGAAGGAGCATGGATATTCCGAAGAGGCCGCGCAGGCCGTGTGGGACATCCTCGTGCCGTTCTCCGGCTACGCGTTCAACAAGGCGCATTCGGCCGCATACGGTTTGATCTCCTACTGGACCGCGTATCTGAAAACGCATTATCCGGTGGAGTTCATGGCCGCCCTGCTGCAAGGCGCCAGCACGAACAAAGACAAGACCGCGCTGTACCTGGGCGAGGCGCGACGCATGGGCATCCAGGTGCTTTCTCCGGACGTGAACGAGTCGGTGTACGAGTATTCGGCAGTCGGCGACGTCGTGCGATTCGGCCTCGGCGCCATCCGCAACGTCGGCAAGAACGCGGTCGATGCGATCATCGCGGAACGTGAGAACGGCCACGGCAAGTACGTGAACTTCACCGATTTCATCAAACGCGTGCCGTTGGAGGCGCTGAACAGGCGATTGGTGGAATCGCTGATCAAGGCCGGCGCGTTCGACTCGATCGACCCGAACCGTCGTGCGCTGTTCACCATCCACGAAACGGCCATCAATTCGGTCGTCGGCCTGAAACGCAAGCAGGCGGAAGGCCAGTTCGACCTGTTCGCCGACCTGGACGATTCCAAAGAGAACGATTCCGCCATGGGAGACGCCATGGTGCAGGTGCCCGACGTGGAGGAGTGGGACAAGAAAACCAAGCTCAACTTCGAACGTGAGATGCTTGGCCTGTACGTGTCCGACCATCCGTTGAGCGGCATGCAGTCGATTCTGGTGTCGTTGCGCGAAATGTCGATAGCCCACCTGATCGACCGCGCGGGAAGCATGCCGGACGGCCAGCAGGTGACGATCGCGGGCCTGATCACGAATGTGGACCGCCGCGTGTCGAAAAAGGGCAATCCGTGGGCCATCGTAACCGTCGAGGATTTGGAAAGTTCCATCCAATGCATGTTCTTCGGCAAGGTGTACGAGGCCGCCGCGCCCGAGCTCGCCGTCGACACCGTGGTACAGATCCGCGGCCAGGTGGAGAAGCGCGATGAGACAGTGAGCATGCGCGCCACCGAATTCACCGTGCCGACGTTGGAGGCGCAGGATGAACGTCCGCTGACGATTGTGCTGCCGCCGATCGCGCTCGACCAGTCGCATGTGCGGCGGCTCGGGCAGATTCTGACCAGCCATCCCGGCCCATGCGAGGTGAAACTGGCGTTGATGGACGACAAAGGCAACGCCAAGGTGCTGACGTTCGGAGACCGGTTCCGCGTCAAACGCGACACGTCGCTGTTCGCCGAAATCAAGATTCTCTTCGGACCGAGCTCGCTTCCGTTGGCCTGAGCGGTTTGACTTGAACGGTTTGACCTGAACAGGTTTTTGATTGCCGGCCGATGCTGAATGGCGTCGACCGGCATATATTTTTCGCGGAAATCGGCATGGCATGGAAAACGGCGGATCTGCGTGTCTCACAATGCGGCTGAATGTGAGACGACGGGACGTTCTCGTGACTTGGCGTTGTTACCATGGGGCGTTATGAGCGAAGAAAACTATATGCGAATCATTGACCTGCGCGGCAAGAAGCTGACCCGAGCTGAAATGCTGGAAGCCATGCCCCGCGCCGAGATGGGCACCAACGAGGCCACTGAGCTCGTACAGCCGATTCTCGATGATGTGAAGGCCCGCGGCGCTGCGGCCCTGCGCGACTTCGCGGAGAAGTTCGACCATATCCGTCCCGAGCATCTGCGTGTGCCGGTCGAGGCCATGAAGGCCGCCGTCGACGAGCTCGATCCGGAAGTGCGCGCCGCCATCGAGGAATCCGTGCGCCGCTGCCGCGCCGTATCCGCATCCCAGGTGCCGGCCCCGTTCCACACCGACCTGGCCGAAGGCGCGCGCGTCGCCGAACGTTGGATTCCGGTGCAGCGCGTCGGCCTGTACGTGCCGGGAGGCAAGGCCGTCTACCCGAGCTCCGTCATCATGAACGTGGTGCCGGCGCAGGCCGCAGGCGTCGAATCGCTGGCCATCGCCACCCCGCCGAGCCGCAGCAACTCCGACGGCCTGCCGGACAAGACCATCCTCGCCACCTGCGCCATCCTCGGCGTGGACGAGGTGTACGCGGTCGGCGGCGCTCAGGCTATCGCCATGTTCGCTTACGGCGCCAAGGGCTCCGAACCGCAGGACGGCGAGATTCTGTGCGATCCGGTGGACAAGATCACCGGCCCGGGCAACATCTTCGTCGCCACCGCCAAGCGCATGGTCTCCGGCATCGTCGGCATCGACGCCGTCGCCGGTCCGACCGAAATCGCCATCATCGCCGACAAGGGCGCCAACCCAAGCTGGCTCGCCGCCGATCTGATTGGCCAGGCCGAACATGACGAGCTCGCCGGTTCCGTGCTTATCACCGACAGCGAAGACATCGCCGACAAGGTGCAGGAGAGCCTCAAGTACCGCGTGCCTCGCACCGAGCACGCCGAGCGCGTCAACACGTCGCTGCGCGGCCGCCAGTCCGGCATCATCCTCACAGACGGCATCGAACAGTCCATCGACGCGGCCAACGCGTACGCGGCCGAACACCTTGAAGTGCAGACCGCTGATCCGGATGCCGTGATCGCCAAGATCCGCAACGCCGGCGCCATCTTCCGTGGCCCGTACTCCCCGGTTCCGCTGGGCGACTACATGTCCGGTTCCAACCACGTGCTGCCGACCTCCGGCACCGCGCGCTTCGCCGCCGGCCTCGGCGTGCACACCTTCATGAAGCCGGTCGAAGTCATCGAATACGACGAGCAGGGACTGAAGACCCTCGCCGCCCGTGTGAACGCCTTCGCCGTCTCCGAAGATCTGCCGGCACACGGCGAATGCGTGCTGAGCCGCTTCATCGACGACCCGTACAACAAGGCGACCATCAAGGAACAGGAAGAGCAGGCCGGCCTCCGATGAGCGAGACTTCCAGCAACGCGATTCCGGCATATCTGCCGCTGCGCAACGACCTGATCGGCGAAGAACCGTACGGCGCGCCGCAGCTCGACGTGCCGGTGTGCCTCAACGTCAACGAGAATCCGTACGCGCCCGAACCGGCCGTGGTGGAAACCATCGCCCAGCGTGTCAAGGAGATCGCCCCGACGCTCAACCGCTATCCGGACCGCGAGCATATCGAACTGCGCAAGGCTTTCTCCACATATCTGGAACGCGAATCGGGCGTGAAGCTCAGCGTCGACCAGTTGTGGGGCGCTAACGGCTCCAACGAGATCATGCTGCAGCTGTTCCAGGCGTTCGGTGGCCCCGGCCGCATCGCGCTCGGCTGCGATCCGACGTACTCCATGTATCCGGAATACGCGCGCGACACGTTCACCACGTGGAAGCTTGCGCACCGCAACGCCGACTTCACGCTTGACGTGGACGCCACCATCAAGGCGATCGAAGACGTCAAGCCGGCCATGATCGTGCTCACCAGCCCGAACAATCCGACCGGCACCCCGCTCAAGCCGGAAAATCTGAAGCGCGTGCTCGAAGCCGCCCGTACCGCCGAAGTGGCAGGCGCCGCCGAAGGCGTGCATCCGGTGGTCGTGGTGGACGAGGCGTACATCGAATTCCGAGATCCGGGCACGCCCACCGCGCTGGAACTCATCGGCGAATACGAAAACCTCGCCGTCAGCCGCACCATGAGCAAGGCGTTCGCCTTCGCCGGCGCACGCGTCGGCTACCTGGCCGCCAACAAGGGCATCATCGACTGCGTGCGCATCGTGCGCATGCCGTACCACCTGTCCGCCGTCACCCAGGCCGCCGCCCTCGCCGCGTTCGAACACACCGATGAACAGCTGAGCCGCGTGGCGCACCTGCGCGAAACCCGCAACGTCACCTCCGCATGGCTCAAGGAGCAGACCTACAAGGGCCAGCCGCTCGAAGTGGCCGAAACCCAGTCGAACTTCATTCTCTTCGGCGGCCATTTCGACGACCGCGACCGCATCTTCGACGAACTGTTGAAGCGCGGCGTGCTCATCCGCGTCGTCGGTCCGGAAGGCTGGATGCGAGTGTGCATGGGCACCGACGAGGAAATGGCACGGTTCCGTGAGGCGTTGGTCGAAGTGCTGCGCATCGTGGAACAGGGCTGAACAAGCCGGAACGCAAGCTGGGATACTGTCCGGAACGGAAGTTCGTGACAGTATCCGGCAATAAGCTTGAAACAGAACAGAATCGCGGTGGCTGCGGAAGACGCAACCACCGCAATCGCAATATCGTAGCTGTAATATCGCAACTGCAACATCGCAAAAGGAGTCGCAACATGGCACGTACTGCAACCATCGTTCGTGAAACCAGCGAATCCAAGGTGGAGCTGAGTCTCAACCTCGACGGAACCGGCAAAACCGACATCGACACATCCGTGCCGTTCTACAATCACATGATGACGGCGCTCGGCAAGCATTCGCTGATCGATCTGAAAATCAAAGCCACCGGGGACACCGACATCGACGCGCACCACACCGTCGAAGACATCGCCATCGTATTCGGCGAGGCTCTGAAGCAGGCCCTCGGAGACAAGCGTGGCATCCGCCGTTTCGCCGACGCCACCGTGCCGCTCGACGAGGCACTCGCCAAAGCCGTCGTCGACATTTCCGGCCGCCCGTACTGCGTGTGCACCGGAGAGCCGGAAGGCTTCGAATACTGCATGATTGGCGGGCATTTTACCGGTTCGCTCGTTCGCCACGTCATGGAATCCATCGCCATGCATGCCGGCATCTGCCTGCACCTGCACGTGATTTCCGGCCGCGACCCGCACCACATCGCCGAAGCCGAATTCAAGG
>OBAH01001943.1_pt1 | contig 10810 bp, 7 predicted proteins | sample 1517491 | NCBI WGS metagenome assembly OBAH01 (sample SAMN04571697, study PRJEB22368) | human gut metagenome | biome: human gut; material: stool | host: Homo sapiens | place: Luxembourg | collected 2012-08-03
CGGAACAGATCCTTGTCGAGGTGTTCGACCTTGCCGGAGTGATCGCGCTGGTCCCACAGACGGCAGGAATCCGGGGTGATCTCGTCGGCGAGCAGCAGCGTGCCGTCGGAAGTGCGGCCCATTTCGATCTTGAAGTCCACGAGCTTGACGTCGATCTTGGCGAAGATCTCGATCAAGGTCTCGTTGATGCGGCGGGCGAGCGGGGCGATCTCGGCCAGATCCTCACGGGTGCACACGCCGAGCGCCACCAGATCGTCGTCGTTCACGAACGGATCGTGCAGATCATCGTTCTTCAGGAAGTACTCCAGCACCGGTTCCTTGAGCTCGATGCCCTCTTCGACGCCCAGGCGGGAGCAGAAGTGGCCGGCCGCGGTGTTACGCAGCACGATCTCGAGCGGGAACATCGTGACCTTCTTGACCAGCTGGGAGGTCTCGCCCACGCGTGCCACCAGGTGGCTGTCGATGCCGCGCTTCTTGAGCAGATCGAAGATCAACGTGGTGATGAGGTTGTTCAGCCTGCCCTTGCCGGCGAAGTCTTCCTTCTTTTCGCCGTCACCTGCGGTAGCGGAGTTCTTGTATTCGACCCAGAGGACCTCCGGATCGTCAGTTGCGTACAGTTGCTTGGCTTTGCCCTCGTAGAGCTTTTCCAACTTCTCCATTACTCGCCTTTCCTGGTGTGTGGGAGGTAGATAGTTTGGTGAACTTGACGGTTAACAAGATACCAACGGGAGGCTACAATCGCGCGACTTTTGGGCGCGTTCCGGCAGCCTCGTCTCAGCATCCGGCGATAGCCGTCAAACGATTGCGATGTCGAGCGATTCGGCCACGTTCCCGGCTTTGGCGCGCGCATCCGCCTCGTTGCCGCCGATGGCCAGCGCGACTGCCATGCGTCGGTGCCCATGCACTTCCGGCTTCGCGAAGACACGCAGGTCGGTACCCGGTTCGGCGAGCGCGGCGGCGACGTTGCGGAATTCCGCTTCGCCATCGCCCTGGACGACGATCGCATGGCTTGCTGCGACGGGGCGACATGTTCCTGTGTGATCGGCAGGCCGAGGATCGCGCGCGCGTGCAATGCGAATTCGCTCAACCGCTGGGAAGCCATGGTGACCATGCCGGTATCGTGCGGACGAGGGGAGACCTCGTTGAACAGCACGTTTCCGTCGGTCAGCACGAACAGTTCGACGCCGAACACGCCCCAGCCTTTTTCGCCGGATGCCTTGGCCTTCGCCACCAGACCTTCCACGGCGGTTCGTGCGATGTGCTGGGCCTGTTCGAGCACGTCCGGCGTGAAGGTGGCCGGCTGCCAGGATTCGCGGTAGTCGCCGCTTTCCTGACGTTGTCCGATCGGAGCGCAGGTCACGATGCCGGCGCTGGAGCTGACGGTCAGTACGGTCAGCTCGTAGTCGAGTGGGGCGAGCGCCTCCACGATCACGCGTGACACGTCGCCTTCGTCGTGTGCGCGGCGGCCTTCCTGCGCTTCGGTCCAAGCCGCGTCGATCGCTTCCGCGGAACGTACCACGGACTGTCCGTGGCCGGAGGAGCTCATGATCGGCTTGACCACGCATGGATAGCCGACGATTTGCGCGCCCTCACGTAGTTCTTCCAGAGAGCCGGCGAAACGGTACGGGGTGGTCGGCAGTCCCAGTTCCTCGTGTGCGAGCACGCGCAGGCGTTCGCGATCCATGCAGATCGCCGCGATTTCGGCGCTTGGCACCACCTGCGCGCCACGTTCGGCGGCGGCCGCGAGTTCGGAGGTGGCGATCGCTTCGACTTCCGGCACGATGATGTCCGGCTGGATTTCGTCGAACAGCGCGCGCAGCTGGTCCGCGTTGGCCATGTCGAGCACGCGGTATTCGTGCGCCACCTGTTGTGCCGGCGCGCCGGCGTAGGAATCGGCCGCGCACACCCATGCGCCGAGTCTCATCAGTTCGATGGTGACTTCCTTGCCCAGCTCGCCGGAGCCAAGGAACAGAACACGGGTCGGATGCTTGCCAAGCGGAGTGCCGAGGGCACGATTCTCTTCAGTCATGACTTCTATTGTGCCATCGGCGTAGGATGGAACGCATGTCCGAGAATGAGAAGAATGAAACGCAACCCCCCCTGACCATTGCCATGGTGGTCGACACGTCGGGGAATCGGGGCAATGGCACCTCGAATTCGGCGTTGCAGTGGGCGCAGGAGCTGGAGCGCCAGGGGCATCATGTCCGTTTGGTGGGCATCGGCGCGCCCGAATATCCCGCGCGCGTCAATCATGTGCCGTTGGTCAGCTGGGTGGCGAAGAAGCAGCAGATGCAGTTCGCCGAGCCGAGCGACACGCTGTTTCGCAAGGCGTTCGATGGTGTGGACGTGGTGCATATCTACACGCCGTTCCGTTTCGGCCAGCATGCCTGCAAGGTCGCCAAACAGATGGGCATCGCCGTTACGGCCGGCTACCACGTGCAGCCGGAGAACGTCACGTATTCCGCGGGGCCTTTGAAATATGTGCCCGGCATCGACTCGTTCATCTACTGGCTGTTCGACATATGGCTGTACCGCAAGATCGACCATGTGCATGTGCCGACCGAATTGGGTGCGAGCCTGCTGCGCTCGCATGGATACAAGTCGAAGCTGCATGTCATCTCCAACGGCTACGAATCGCGGTTCACGCCGAAGCGGCAGCGCAAGGCGGACGAGCCGTCGCCGGTGCCGTTCCGTATCGTCGCGTCGGGACGGCTGACCAATGAGAAGAACCATGTCGCGTTGATCCGGGCGATCGCCCGCTGCCGTCACGCGCAGGACATCGAATTGGTGATCGCCGGCACCGGGCCGCTTAAGAAGAGGTTGCAGCGTATGGCCGGACGGCTGTTGTCTCGTCCGGCTTCGATCGGATTCCACCGGAATGCCGACATGCCGGCGTTGCTGCGTTCCGGCGATCTGCTGGTGCATCCGTCGATCGCCGATCTCGAATCGGTGAGTGTCATCGAAGGCATGGCCGCCGGTCTGGTGCCGGTGATCGCCTCGTCGTCGCTGAGCGCGGCCGGCCAGTTCGCGCTGCTGGACGAATCGTTGTTCCCCGTGGACGATGTGGACGCGCTGGCCCGTCGTATCGACTGGTGGATCGACCATCCGGCGCAGCTCGCCAAGTGGGGCGGCACCTACGCCAAACATACGAAAACCAATTATTCGGTGGAATCGTCCGTACGTAAGTTCGTCGCGATGGAACGTGAGGCGATCGCCGATAACCGTCGCTGAATGGCGCCTGCCGCAATCGCAATACAATCGTTATACATAAGCGAAAAGCCGGGAGCGATTTCCCGGCTTTCCTTGTTTTGCGGACTGTCTTTTACAGCAGTGCGACCAGCTCGTCCACCTGCTTGTCGGTCGTGGCCCAGCTGGTGCAGATGCGCATCACGGTATGCGTGTCGTCCGCCTTTTCCGTGAAGCCGAGACGGACGTCGCGTTGCAGACGTTCGGAGGTCTCGTTGTCGAGCGTGACGAAGATCTGGTTGGTCGGCGCATCGAAAGTCAGCGTGTAGCCACGTTCCACCAGCACCTTGCGGATACGGTCCGCGGCATCGTTGGCGTGGCGGGCGATGCGCAGGTACAGGCCGTCGGTGAACAACGTGTCGAACTGCAGTCCCAGCAGCCATCCCTTGGCCAGCAGCGCGCCATGCTGCTTGACGATCGTCACGAAATGCTTCGGCATGTTGCCGTGCGTGAACACCACGGCCTCTCCGAACATCGCGCCCACCTTGGTGCCGCCGATATAGAACACGTCGGCGAGACGCGCGATGTCCTCGATCGTCACGTCGTTGCCGGAGGCGGTCAGCGCGTAGCCGAGACGCGCGCCGTCGATGAACAACGGCATGTCGTACTTCGTGCAGACCTTGCGGATCGCCTCGAGCTCGGCCAGCGTGTACAGCGTGCCGTATTCGGTGGCCTGCGAAATGTACACGCAGCCGGGGAACACCATATGCGTGTAGTTGCCGTCCGCGTAGAACGTGGCGCAGTATTCGTCGAGTTCATCCGCGTCGATTTTGCCGTCATGGTGGGGGAGCGTGAGCACTTTGTGGCCGGTGAATTCGATAGCGCCCGCCTCATGCACGTTCACATGTCCGGTGGTGGCCGCCACCACGCCCGCATACGGTGGGGTGATGGCGTCGATGACGACCTGGTTGGTCTGAGTACCGCCGACGAGGAAGAAGATTTCGGCGTCCGGGCATGCGCATGCCTCGCGGATTTTGGCTTTGGCGCTTTCGCAGACGTCGTCGGTGCCGTAGCCGGGATACTGGTTGGTCGCGGTTTCGGCGAGACGGGCGATGATTTCCGGCGTCGCGGCGCAGGAGTAGTCGTTTTCGAAAGACAGCATGGTCGTTCCTTTTGTTGTGGGTTGCTTGCGATCGGGAAAGTCTGGTTCCGCGCGTTCAGCCGCCGCGGATAGCTAAAAACCTCGGAATTTCTTCCGAGGTTTCACCGGGGTGGCTAACGCGGCTCGAACGCGCGACCTTCTGAACCACAATCAGATGCTCTACCAACTGAGCTATAGCCACCATGTTCTCACTTCCATGCGGAAGCGCAACGAATGGATACTATACACGATTTTTTGGATGTGCGCGCGTCGGCGTGTTGCGCTTCCGGCCGTCAAGTGATGTTCATTATGTGAACGGAATGTTACGCACTTGATGGGTGGGTGCCTGATTTGTAGGCAATTCCAACGGAAGATGTCACGACGGGGTCGGCGGAAAGCCGGTCCCGTTTTGTTTTCCCCGGAAATGACTTCCATGGAAACGTGATTGAGAAAAGAGGAAACGATAATGCAGAAGATCAAGGCGTTTGGTGATTGGCTCACCAAATGGTTCACCGTGATCGTATGGGCCGTGTTCAACTACTTCGTGCCGCAAACCAGCCTGTGGGGCAAGTCCTACACCGGATACTTCCTGGGCATCGTGCTGTTCGGCATGGGCCTGACGCTGACGCTCGACGATTTCAAGCGTATCCTCACCCAGCCGCTGATGGTCGTCGTCGGCACGGTGGCCCACTTCGTGATCATGCCGTTGGTGGCCGTGCTGCTGTGCTGGATCTTCCGTCTCGACGGCCCGCTTGCCGTGGGCGTGATTCTGGTCGGCTGCTGCCCGTCCGGCACCTCATCCAACGTGATGAGCTATCTGAGCCGTGGCGACGTGGCGCTTGACGTGTCCATCGGCATCCTGTCCACGCTGTGCGCGCCGTTCATGATTCCTCTGCTGATGCAGTGGCTCGCCTCCCAGTATGTGACCGTGCCGGTCGAGTCCCTGTTCCTCAACGCGGTCAAGGTGGTGCTGTTCCCGATCGCGCTCGGTGTGATCTGCCACGCCATCTTCAAGGAGAAGATCGAGAAGGTCACGGTGGCGCTGCCGATCGTGTCCCAGGTCGCCATCCTGCTCATCATCGGCGTCGTGGTCGCAGCCAATGGTTCGAAGCTGTTCGTGGCATCCTCGCTGCTTGCCATCCCGGTGGTCATCCTGCACAACCTGTGCGGCTACGCGCTGGGCTTCGGCTTCTCCAAGCTCATGTACAAGGTGTATCCGAAGGGCTTCCGCTACGCGCAGCAGAAGGCCATCACCTTCGAGGTCGGCATGCAGGATTCCGCTTTGGGCGCCACGCTGGCCCTGAGCTCCTTCGCGTCCAACCCGCTTGCCGCCGTGCCGTCCACCTTCTTCAGCGTATGGCACAACATCTCCGGTTCGGTGCTGTCCAGCTGGTGGCGCGAGCACGATGACAAGCATCAGATCCACCCGGATTCCGACAATGGCGAGAAGGGTTCCGCGGCCAAGGCTTCGGAAGCCGGGGACGCCGTCAAGGATGAGTCCGAGGAAACGGTCAACGCCTGAATGTGATTCGTGGCATCGGTCAGGCAGCCTCTGAACCGTACAGAACGGTTCAGAGGCTGTTCTGTTTTGACCTGTTTTTCCATGGCGATGTTAGATTGTGTTGCTTTGCGCTGAAGTTCGGTTAAGTATTGAAAATATTGGGATTCAGGGGTGTTTTGCCCCGTGTCATATGTTCGTTTGCGGTATACTAAAGGTGAAGGCCGGAGTTGCAGATCGGTCGAGAATTCGTCAGGTCGCAATGAGGCGCCGATGGCCGTGAGGCCCATGCGCAACGCCTTCAAGATATAACTGAAGAACAACCGAATATAGCGATTCGAGATGGCGGCATAGGCAGTACGGCGAGGGCGCCGGGCCGCATGGGGTTATGAAAAGACTCAGAGGTTTGAAGCGATGCGCGCAAGGTGGCGCGTGGGAGAGTGGCTCCGATGCCAGGATGGCGTCGGAGCCACTCTTCGTATAACGGCCGTTGCTGTCGCGACACGATTATCCAGCATTGTCCGGCAGACCCGTATACTGGTAATTCGTGTGTGCCAACGGCATGCCTTATGTAACAGGCGTGCGGGTTGGGATATCCCGGAACTCGATTGCATCACGCGCAGCAATGCGGCGGTGAGAGAGGGACGGGCCATCGGGCCGGTGGACTGTGGCTATCTTTACGATTCAGTGTCGTGGAGTGTGGGTGCAGTGCGGCGGTCACACGAAACCAAGAGAAACCACTGAATCGGAGAATTCAAGTTGCCTACTATTGAACAGCTCGTCCGTAAGGGACGTCAGGCAAAGCCGAAGAAGTCCAAGACTTTGGCACTGAAGGGAAGCCCGCTGCGCCGCGGCGTGTGCACCCGTGTTTACACCACCACCCCGAAGAAGCCGAACTCGGCACTGCGTAAGGTCGCCCGTGTGCGCCTGAGCTCCGGTGTGGAAGTCACCGCATACATCCCGGGCGAAGGCCACAACCTGCAGGAGCACTCCATCGTGCTCGTTCGCGGCGGCCGTGTCAAGGATCTGCCGGGTGTTCGTTACCACATCGTTCGTGGCGCCCTCGATACCCAGGGTGTGAAGGATCGCAAGCAGGGTCGTTCCCTGTACGGAGCAAAGAAGGCGAAGTAAGAGATATGTCACGTAAAGGACCTTCCAAGAAGCATCAGCTGCTGCCGGATCCGATCTACGGTTCCACCGTTGTGGCACAGCTCATCAACAAGATTCTGCTTGACGGCAAGAAGTCGATCGCCGAGGACATCGTCTACAGCGCTCTCGACATGGTCAAGGAGAAGACCGACCAGGAGCCGGTCGCCGTTCTCAAGCGCGCTCTGGACAACATCCGTCCGTCCCTCGAGGTTCGCTCCCGCCGTGTCGGTGGCGCTACCTACCAGGTCCCGGTCGAAGTGAAGCCGGGCCGCGCCAACACGCTGTCTCTGCGCTGGCTCACCGACTTCTCCCGCGCCCGTCGCGAGAAGACCATGGCTGAGCGTCTGGCCAACGAAATCCTCGATGCCTCCAACGGCCTCGGTGCTTCTGTCAAGCGCCGCGAGGATACTCATAAGATGGCAGAGGCCAACAAGGCCTTCGCTCATTACCGCTGGTAATTAGTCGAGAACGAGAGTTAAGGAACAATCATGGCACTAGACGTGCTCAATGATCTCAACCAGATCCGTAACATCGGCATCATGGCTCACATCGATGCCGGTAAGACCACTACCACCGAGCGTATTCTGTTCTACACCGGTAAGAACTACAAGATCGGCGAGACCCACGATGGCGCCTCGACGATGGACTTCATGGCTCAGGAGCAGGAGCGCGGCATCACCATTCAGTCCGCTGCTACCACCTGCTTCTGGAACCGTCAGACCCATGACGAGAAGCAGAAGTTCCAGATCAACATCATCGATACCCCTGGCCACGTGGACTTCACGGCCGAGGTGGAGCGCTCCCTGCGTGTGCTCGATGGTGCTGTCGCCGTGTTCGATGGCAAGGAAGGCGTGGAGCCGCAGTCCGAGACCGTGTGGCGTCAGGCTGACAAGTACGGCGTTCCGCGTATCTGCTTCATCAACAAGATGGATAAGCTCGGCGCTGACTTCTACTACTCCGTCGACACCATCAAGACCAAGCTGGGCGCGACCCCGCTGGTCGTCCAGCTGCCGATCGGCGCTGAGAACGATTTCGCCGGCGTCGTCGACCTTATCCGCATGAAGGCCTACGTCTGGAACGACGTTTCCGGCGATCTGGGTGCCCACTACGACACCACCGACATCCCGGCCGACCTGCAGGACAAGGCTGAGCAGTATCGTTCCGAGCTGCTCGACCAGGTCGCCGAGTCCGACGAGGAGCTGCTTGAGAAGTACCTCGAGTCCGGCGAACTGACCGAGGACGAGATCCGCGCCGGCATCCGCAAGCTCACCATCAACCGTGAGGCCTACCCGGTGCTCTGCGGCTCCGCCTTCAAGGACAAGGGTGTGCAGCCGATGCTGGACGCCGTCGTCGACTACCTGCCGAGCCCGGAGGACGTTCCGTCCATCGTCGGCTTCGACCCGCAGGACGAGTCCATCGAGATCGACCGCAAGCCGACCACCGATGATCCGTTCTCCGCACTGGTCTTCAAGATCTCCACCCACCCGTTCTACGGCAAGCTCGTGTTCGTGCGCGTGTACTCCGGTTCCGTCAAGCCGGGCGACACCGTCCTCGACTCCACCAAGGAGAAGAAGGAACGCGTCGGCAAGATCTTCCAGATGCACGCCGACAAGGAGAACCCGGTGGATGCCGCCGAAGCCGGCAACATCTACACCTTCGTGGGTCTGAAGAACGTCACCACCGGTGATACCCTGTGCGACGAGAAGTCCCCGATCTCCCTCGAATCCATGACCTTCCCGGATCCTGTGATCGAGGTGGCCGTGGAGCCGAAGACCAAGGCCGACCAGGAGAAGATGAGCATCGCTCTGGCGAAGCTGTCCGACGAGGATCCGACCTTCCAGGTGAAGACCGACGAAGAGTCCGGCCAGACCCTGATCTCCGGCATGGGCGAGCTGCAGCTCGACATCATCGTCGACCGTATGCGTCGTGAATTCAAGGTGGAGTGCAACGTCGGTAACCCGCAGGTTGCATACCGCGAGACGATCCGCAAGGCCGTCATGAACCAGGAATACACGCACAAGAAGCAGACCGGTGGTTCCGGCCAGTTCGCAAAGGTCCTGATGAACTTCGAGCCGCTCGACACCGAGAACGGCGAGACCTACGAGTTCGTCAACGAAGTCACCGGCGGCCACATCACCAAGGAATTCATTCCTTCCATCGATGCTGGCGTGCAGGAAGCCATGGAATCCGGCATCCTCGCCGGCTTCCCGGTGGTTGGCGTCAAGGCTACCGTCACCGACGGCCAGGTCCACGACGTCGATTCCTCCGAAATGGCCTTCAAGATCGCAGGTTCCATGTGCTTCAAGGAAGCTGCCCCGAAGGCCAAGCCGGTCATCCTCGAGCCGATCATGGCCGTGGAAGTGCGTACTCCGGAAGAGTACATGGGCGATGTGATGGGCGACATCAACGCACGTCGTGGTTCCATCCAGTCCATGACCGACTCCACCGGTGTCAAGGTCATCGACGCCAAGGTCCCGCTGTCCGAGATGTTCGGCTACATCGGCGATCTTCGCTCCAAGACCCAGGGCCGCGCAATGTTCACCATGCAGATGGACTCCTACGCTGAGGTTCCGAAGAACGTCTCCGAGGAGATCATCAAGGCCCAGCGCGGCGAGTGACACGCGCTGCCACTGAAGTGGAAACTGTCTCCAGTCAGCGCTAGTATTTTGTAGCGCTGACTGGGTTCGGGCTCCAAAGTGGCACAAACCCGTCAAACCCAGTAAAATGTAGCGAGTGCCTTGAAGTGAGTTCAAGGCTTACTACGAGACGTCCAGGAGGACAAACACATGGCAAAGGAAAAGTACGAGCGTACTAAGCCGCACGTTAACATTGGTACCATCGGCCACGTCGATCACGGCAAGACCACCCTGACTGCAGCCATCTCCAAGGTGCTGCACGAGGAGTACCCGGATGTCAACCCGGAGTACGACTTCAACCAGATCGATTCCGCTCCGGAAGAGGCCGCCCGCGGTATCACCATCAACATCGCCCACATCGAGTACCAGACCGAGAAGCGTCACTACGCTCACGTCGACTGCCCGGGCCACGCCGACTTCGTGAAGAACATGATCACCGGCGCCGCTCAGATGGATGGCGCCATCCTCGTTGTGGCCGCCACCGACGGCCCGATGGCTCAGACCCGCGAGCACGTGCTGCTCGCTCGTCAGGTGGGCGTCCCGAAGATCCTCGTCGCTCTGAACAAGTGCGATATGGTCGACGACGACGAGCTCATCGAGCTCGTTGAGGAAGAGGTCCGTGACCTCCTCGACGAAAATGGCTTCGATCGCGATTGCCCGGTCATCCACGTGTCCGCTTACGGCGCACTGCACGATGACGCTCCGGACCACGAGAAGTGGGTTGAGCAGATCAAGAAGCTCATGGACGCCGTCGATGACTACATCCCGACCCCGGTCCACGATCTGGACAAGCCGTTCCTGATGCCGATCGAAGATGTCTTCACCATCTCCGGCCGTGGCACCGTGGTGACCGGCCGTGTCGAGCGTGGTAAGCTCCCGGTCAACTCCAACGTCGAGATCGTCGGCATCCGTCCGACCCAGACCACCACCGTCACCTCCATCGAGACCTTCCACAAGCAGATGGACGAGTGCGAGGCTGGCGACAACACCGGTCTGCTGCTCCGCGGCATCAACCGTGACCAGGTCGAGCGTGGCCAGGTTCTGGCTGCTCCGGGCTCCGTGACCCCGCACACCAAGTTCGAGGGCGAAGTCTACGTGCTGACCAAGGACGAAGGCGGCCGTCACTCGCCGTTCTTCTCCAACTACCGTCCGCAGTTCTACTTCCGCACCACCGACGTCACCGGCGTCATCGAGCTGCCG
>OBAH01001957.1_pt1 | contig 10721 bp, 9 predicted proteins | sample 1517491 | NCBI WGS metagenome assembly OBAH01 (sample SAMN04571697, study PRJEB22368) | human gut metagenome | biome: human gut; material: stool | host: Homo sapiens | place: Luxembourg | collected 2012-08-03
GATGTATTATGTTCCAATTTGACCATGTACGGACCCGTTTTGCCCCCAGCCCCACCGGCTATATGCATGTGGGCAACCTGCGGACGGCGCTGTTTGCCTATCTAGTAGCAAAGAGCAACAACGGACGCTTTTTGCTGCGGATAGAGGACACCGACCAGGAGCGCCAGGTGGAAGGCGCCGTGGAGATCATCTATAAGACGCTGAAGGAAACCGGTCTGCAGTGGGACGAAGGTCCCGATATCGGCGGCCCGGTGGGCCCCTATATCCAGAGCCAGCGAATGGGCATGTTTAAGAAATACGCCGAGCAGCTGGTGGAAAGCGGCCACGCCTACTACTGCTTCTGTGATAAGGAGCGGCTGGACGAGGTGCGTAAGGTGCAGGAGGCCTCCGGCATGGCACCCCGCTATGACGGTCACTGCCGCAATCTTTCCAAGGAGGAGGTCGCCGAGAAGCTGGCGGCGGGTATCCCCTATGTCATCCGGCAGAAGGTGCCCACTGAAGGAACCGTGACCTTCCATGATGAGGTGTACGGCGATGTGACCGTGGAATGCAGCACGCTGGACGATCAGATCCTCATTAAGGGCGATGGCATGCCAACCTATAACTTTGCCAATGTGGTGGACGACCACACCATGGGCATCACCCATGTGATCCGCGGCAATGAGTATCTTTCCTCCGCGCCCAAGTACAACCTGCTGTACGAGGCGTTCGGCTGGGAGATCCCGAAATACATTCACTGCGCGCCCGTCATGCGGGACGCCACCCACAAGCTCTCCAAGCGGCACGGCGACGCCTCCTACGAGGACCTGGTGCAGATGGGCTTTTTGACCCCGGCCATCCTCAACTACATTGCGCTGCTGGGCTGGAGCCCCAAGGGTGACCAGGAGATCTTCTCGCTGGAGGAGCTGGTAAAGATCTTTGATATCTCCGGCATCACCAAGAGCCCGGCGATCTTTGACATGCAGAAGCTGCGCTACATCAACGGCGAGTATATCCGCAAGCTTTCCCCTGAGGAATTCTACGAGAAGGCGCTGCCCTGGATCCGCAAGACGGTGAAGAGTGAGACCGCCGACCTGCGGGAGCTGTGCACCGTGCTGCAGACCCGCTGCGAGGCGCTGAGTGACATCCCGGAGCAGGTGGACTTCATTGACGCGCTGCCGGACTATGACATTGAGCTGTATACCAGCAAAAAGATGAAGACCACCCCCGAGACCGCCCGGGAAGCGCTGACCGCGGTATTGCCCATCCTGGAGAGCCTGCCGGAGTGGAACGCCGAGGCGATCCATGCGGCGCTCTTTGCGGAGATAGAGAAGCTGGGCGTGAAGAACGGCTGGCTGCTGTATCCGCTGCGTGTGGCTGTTTCCGGCAAGCAGTTTACCCCCGGCGGCGGCATAGAGCTGGCGGTGGTGCTGGGCCGCGAGGAGACGCTGCGCCGCATCCGTACCGCGCTGGAGAAGCTGGGCTAAGATAAGAGCAGAGCTGTGCCAGGCCATGCCCGCACAGGCCCGGGCGTATTCTGAAAAGAGAGCCGCCGTCCCTAAACGGGGCGGCGGTTTTGCCTATTGGCGGCGAGCCTGAAGGAGAAGGAGGAAACGAAATGACGGAACTGGAAAAGCTGCACGCCGGCCTGGAATATGACATGTGGGCACCGGAAATAGACGCCCTGAAGCTGCGGGCAATGACGCTGTGCCGCCGGCTGAATGCGCTGCCCAAGGAGGCCAAAGAGGAGCGGACGGCTGTGATGCGGGAGCTTTTTGGCAGCGTGGGAGAAAACGCCGCCGTGATGCCCTATTTCAGCTGCGATGACGGAAAAAGCATTTTTATTGGAAAGAACTTTTTGGCCAACTATAATGTTTCCATACTGGACCGTGCGCCGGTGCGTATCGGGGACTATGTTATGATTGGTCCGCACACCCTGATCGCCACCGTCAACCATCCCATCTCCCCTATGGGACGGCGGAAACACCTGAGCGTGGCCAAACCGGTGACTATCGGCAATGATGTGTGGATCGGCGGGAATGTGACCATCCTGCCCGGCGTGACCATAGGGAACAATGTGATAGTAGCCGCAGGCGCGGTGGTGACAAAGGATGTGCCGGATAACAGCCTTGTGGGCGGGGTGCCGGCCAAACTGATCCGAACGATAGAAAATGACATCCCCGAAGAAACGGGAGAATGAGAAAAGCGGCATAGCCATGGCTCCTTTTGGGGGCGGGCTGTGCCGCTTGTATGTGTGTTTAGTAGTAGATGCGGCGGCTGCCGGAAACGGTCTCCCGGGTGCAGTAGTCAATCCAGGCGACGGCGCCGGGGATATCCTTATCTCGAATATGGCCGCACAGGCGGCAGCTGGTCTGATACAGAGTATCGATACCATGTAAGGCGCAGAAGCGCTCCCACAGGACCAGCACCGAGGAATAGAACGATCGGAAGATGAGCGGCAGCAGGGTATTGCCGCTGAGCAGCTCGTGCTGGAAGGCAAATGCAGCCTCCGCCGCCTGACGGTTATCCCTTGCCTGACGAATGGCTTCCACTTTTTCCAGCAGCAGCATGTTATCCAATTCGGTGACATGAGGGATGATATCAGCGACGGCCAGCTTATCTAGGGCATCCCTCACCTCCAGGATGGAGCGGATCTCTTCGTTACGCAGCCGGCCGCGGTTATAGGTCATAATGGATTTGAGAGTTTCCATCGTGCCGGCCCGGCGGTAATCGGCGACAAAGGTGCCCACCCGGGGACGGACATCCAAAAAGCCGCGGTTTTCCAGCTCCACGATGCCGCTATTGACCACCGCACGGCTGACCCCCATCGACTGAGCCAGCTGGCGCTCCGGGGGGAGCTGCTGTCCCACCGGTAGTTCACCGGAAAGAATCTTGGCTTCGATATTACTGATAAAGAGCTCCTTGAGGGAGGGAGATATGAGTTTTTCAAATTCCATGACAGGTTCCCCTTTTTAAGCAGCGCTGTGGTATGGCCACATACCACAAAGGCGTTTTTCTCTATTTTAGGATAATATTCTGAATTTTTCAACCATTTTATACGAAATTCTCTCGTTAAATGATTGACATTTATGAATTATCGTGATATATTCGGGGCGGGTAATGAAGTCTGTTCCATCTGGTATGGCCAGATAGGCCAGGCTATGCGGCCCGTGAGGTTACTATGAGGGTTTCCAAAAAATCAACAGGAGGAATGTAACATGTTATTCCAACTCTACGGCGAGACTGCCGGCTATCAGCTGCTGGGTTTCGTGCTGGTGTTCACCGGCCTGGTGCTGGCCAATGAATTTGCCCGCCGCACCAAGACCGGTGGTATCATCTGCTTCCTGGCGCTGCCTGCTGTGCTGACAGTGTATTTTATCGCCATCTATATCGGCGCAGCCAATGGCGCCGAGTGGGCACTGAACAACCAGACCTACACCAACATGAACAGCTGGTTCCACTATGCCAAGCTGTATGCCGCCACCGCGGGCTGCATCGGCTTTATGATGCTGAAATATAAGTGGAGCATCGGCAAGACCGACTGGTTCAAGGTATTCCCCTTTGCCATTGTTGCCATCAATATTCTCATCGCTGTGGCCAGTGACTTTGAATCCGGCATCCGCGGCGCCAAGGCCATGATGGAATTCGGCGACCGCTGGTGGCTCTCTTCCGAGAATGTGTGGCTGTACGGCGGCTGGTGGAACTGGGTGAACGGCATTGCCGGTATCATTAACATTTTCTGCATGACCGCCTGGTGGGGCATCTACTCTTCCAAGGACAAGAAAGACATGCTGTGGCCTGATATGACTTGGTGCTACATCCTGGCCTATGACCTGTGGAACTTTGAATACACCTATAACTGCCTGCCCACCCACTCCTGGTACTGCGGTCTGGCGCTGCTGCTGGCCCCCACCTTTGCCAACCACTTCTGGAACAAGGGTGGCTGGATCCAGAACCGTGCTAACACCCTGGCCCTGTGGTGCATGTTTGCCCAGGTATTCCCGCTGTTCCAGGATAATAGCGTATTTACCACCATCACTTCTGTCTACGCCGATGGCTTTATGAACCCCGCAGTTCGTCCCACGGCGGCGAACCCCACTGCGCAGGGCGTTGTGGCTATTATTGCGCTGGTGGTAAATGTGGTCATCCTGGCTTCCATCATCAAGCGGGCAAAGGCCCAGAAGAAGAACCCCTACAAGCAGGAGATCTTCTGCGATCAGAAGGACTTCCAGGAGGCTATGGCGAGAGTGTAAATCCTGCCCCATATGCAATAGGCAAATAGCTGCCGGTCCGGAACACCAAAGCAAGGTGTTCCAGACCGGTTTTCTGTTTATCCCGGATTTTGCGGGAATGCTGACCAGCGGATAAGCGCGCGGGACATCCAGCGCTTATTATGCTGAACCGCGAAACGATTCAGTCCTTTCATTCCATATTGACAAACGGTTTAACATGAAGTAGAATAACGGTACGCTATTCTACAATTAGATAAAAGGAGAAAGAAGATTTATGAAGCGTATGAACAAACTGCTGGCACTGCTGCTGGCAGTCATCATGGCGGCTTCCTTTGCCGCCTGCGGCAATGAGCCCGCACCTACCCCCGATCCCGAGCCCGCTCCCACCCCCGCCATCACCTACCCCCTTACCGTGACGGATATGGCCGGCCGCGAAGTTACCCTGGAGAAAGAGCCCGAGCGCATCGTTTCCGGCTACTACATTTCCTCCTCCGCCTGCATCGCGCTGGGACTTTCCGATAAGATGGTCGGCATCGAGGATAAATCCGCCAAGCGCCCCATTTACAAGCTGGCGGCTCCCGCCCTTATCGACCTGCCCAATGTCGGCTCCGCCAAGGCTTTTGACCTGGAAGCCTGCGTCAATGCCAACCCCGATCTCGTTATCCTGCCCATGAAGCAGAAGGACACCGCCCAGACCCTTTCCGAGATGGGCATTGCCACCCTGCTGGTCCTGCCGGAAAGCCATGAGCAGCTGATGGAGATGTTCACTCTCATCGGCACCGCCACCAACAGCATGGAGAAAGCGACCGCGCTGATCGAGTACTACAACACCAAGCTGGTGGCAGTGGCCGAGCTGACCAAGGACCTGACCGATGAGCAGAAGCCTGTCGTGTATATCGGCAGCACCAGCGATATCCTGCGCACCGCCCCCAAGGAGATGTATCAGGCTTCCCTCATCACCACCGCGGGCGGCAAGAACGCTGGTGATGTGCTGGAGGGTACCTCCTGGACTGATATTGATAACGAGACCTTCCTGACCATGAACCCCGATGTAATTGTGATCCCCACCGATAACTTTGCCGTAAGCAGCCCTGACTACACCGCAGAGGATGTGCTGAACAACGCCACCTTTGCCGATGTGACCGCCGTGAAGAACGGTGCCGTTTATCAGATGCCTGTCGGCTTTGAGGCTTGGGATTCCCCCGTTCCCTCCGGTATCCTGGGTACCCTGTGGATGCTGCATACCCTGCACCCCGAGCTGTACACCGCCGAGCAGTTTGCCGCAGATGCCGATGAGTTCTACTCCACCTTCTACGGCTTCCATGTTGCGTTGGATCAGGCAGCCTGATTCCTCTTTGGAATGACCTACGGGATACTGCTGCGTGCGGTATCCCGTTTTTTCTGCCCGTTGTTTGCTTTTTAACGGCGTATGCGGTACAATAAGCCCACTGTGGAATTAGAGGGAGATAACATGCAGGAAACCATGCTGCAAAACCGAAAACCCGTGATCCGCTCCTACTGGCTGGTAGGGGCGTGCATTGCCGTGGGCTTTATTGCCTCCATCTGCATCGGCAATTACCCCATTTCGATACGGGAGATCATTTCTATCCTGACCGGTGGGGAGGTCGGTGCCATGACCCGCAAGGTCTTTTTCACGCTGCGGTTGCCCCGTACCTGCATGGGTGTGATGGCTGGCGCGGGGCTGGGCGTTGCCGGCTCCGTTTATCAGATGATCTTTCGCAATCCGTTGGCGTCCCCCGATATCATTGGTGTTTCCAGCGGTGCCAATCTGGGCGCCGCCATTGCCATCGTCAGTGTCGGCATCGGCGTGGGCGGCATTGCGTTGGGCGCCTTCGCGGGCGGGCTGCTTGCCGTGGCGTTTGTGATGCTGTTGGTGCGGGCGACCCGTGCCAATACCACCGCCACCTATGTGCTGGCGGGTATCGTTATCTCGGCGGTCGCCAAGTCGGTCATTATGCTACTGAAGTACTATGCCGACAGCGAATCCAACCTGGCCGCCATTGAATATTGGACAATGGGCTCCTTTGCGGGTGTCACAGCCTCCAAGGTGCTTTCTATCCTGCCGTTCTGGCTGATCGGTTTTGTGGGGCTATTTTTGCTGCACCGTCAGGTGGGGCTTCTCTCTTTGAATGAAGAGGAATGCCGAACACTGGGAGTGCGGCTGTATCGAGTAAGGCTGACGGTGCTTACCCTTTCTACCCTGCTGGTCGCCTCAATCGTCAGCATTACGGGGCTGATCTCCTTTATCGGGCTCATCGCCCCGCACATCGCGCGCATGATGATAAAACGGGAAAATACCGATACTATGGTGCTTTCCGCCATGGTGGGCGCTGCCGTAATGCTGGTGGCAGATATTTTTGCCCGCAGCCTGTATGCCGGTGGGCTGCCCATCAGTATTCTTACTACCATTATTGGTGTGCCGGTGCTGGTGTACTTTATGTGTAAGCGCAAGGAGGGCAAGGTATGAGCACATTGCTTTCCCTGCAAAATATCCACACCGGATACGGCAGCAGAGAAATTGTCCGCGGCGCTTCCCTTGCGGTAGAAGGCGGGGAATTCTGCGCGCTGCTGGGGCTGAACGGCTGTGGCAAGACCACTCTGCTGCGCGCCGCCTGCGGTCTGCTGCCGATGAAAGAGGGCCGTTGTATGGTGGGGGAGACCGAAACCACCCATCTGGACGAAAAAAGCCGCGCCCGCCTGATGAGCTATATCCCGCAGCGGGGCAGCCCTATCATGGGTAAAACCGTGCTGGAGGTCGTCCTGATGGGTTTCAACGCCCGACTGCGCCTTTTAGATTCCCCCGGGGAGGCACACCGCCGAATTGCCATGGAGCATCTGACCCATCTGGGACTGGCAGAGCTGGCGGGGCGGGACTATGCCACTTTAAGCGAGGGGCAGAAGCAGCTGGTGATACTGGCGCGCGCCCTTTCGCAGGATACGCCGGTGATGCTGATGGACGAGCCGGACAGTGCATTGGATTTTGTCAACCGGCATATGGTGCTGGGGAAAATAAGAGAGGTGCTGCATGAGCGGCAGCAAGCGGGGCTTATCACCCTGCATGACCCCAACTTTGCCCTAAGCTACTGCGACCGCCTGCTGCTGATGCAAGACGGCGCCATAGTGACCGAAATTGATATGAGAAATACCGACCGTGCGACGATAGAAGCGGCACTTGGTATAATATACGGAGAAATAGCCGTGTTGGAGTATAAAGACCGTTATATCATGACCAGGCGATGAAAACCCAATAGATATTTGAGGCGGGAGGATACCCAATGGGTGTCCTCCTGTTTTGACTTAGGATACAGTATAATGATAGATCATATGACCACAAAATTCTAAAAAAACACCTTGAGGGAAAAGAATCTATCTGTTATAATTTTGTAGTATAGACTGATGAAATCCTATAAATCCAAATGAGGAAATGGCGTAAAAATGGCATAAGCCCAAAAAAGCCGCAAAACCCCATAAAACAAAGATTTTTTAAGGAGATGTAGAGATATATGAAATTAGGTATCGTCGGCTTGCCGAATGTTGGCAAGAGCACCATATTCAACGCCCTGACCGGCGGCAGCGCGGGGGCTGCCAACTATCCCTTCTGCACCATCGAACCGAATGTGGGCATCGTGCCGGTACCGGATCCCCGGCTGGATAAGCTGTGTGAGATGTACTCCCCCGATAAGGTGACTCCCGCGGTCATCGAGTTCGTGGATATCGCGGGGCTGGTGAAGGGAGCCTCCCAGGGCGAGGGCCTGGGCAACAAGTTCCTTTCCCATATTCGCGAGGTGGATGCCATCATCCATGTAGTGCGCTGCTTTAATGACGGCGAGATTGTGCATGTCAGCGGCGAGATTGGCCCGGCGCGGGATATTGAGACCATCAACCTGGAGCTGGTGCTCTCCGACATTGACCTGGTGGAACGGCGGATCGACCGCTGCAAAAAGGCAGCCAAGGGCGGCGATAAAAAGCCGCTGGCCGAGGCAGCGCTCTTCGAACGGCTGAACGAGTGGCTGGGCGAGGGCAAATCCGCCCGGAATTTTCCCTGCACTGAGGAAGAAAAAGAGCTCATCGCCGATTGCCCGCTGCTTTCCAATAAGCCGGTCATCTATGTGGCAAACCTCAGCGAGGCCGATTTTGCGGGCGACCTGAATGAGAACCCGCTTTACCGGCAGGTGCTGGAGATAGCCGAGGAGGAGGGCAGCCGTGTGGTGCCCATCTGCGGCAAGATCGAGGAGGAGCTTTCCCAAATGGAGCCGGAGGACCGGCAGATGTTCCTGGAGGAGCTGGGGCTGCATCAATCCGGCCTGGACCGGTTGGTGACCGCCGGCTATGATCTTTTGGGATTGATCAGCTTCCTCACCGCCGGCAAACCGGAGGTGCGCGCGTGGACGATCACCAAAGGCACAAAGGCCCCGCAGGCAGCCGGTAAGATCCACAGCGACTTTGAGCGCGGGTTCATTCGGGCGGAGGTTGTTCCCTACGAAACTCTGATCGCGTGCGGCTCCCTGCAGGCGGCCAAGGAGAAAGGACTCATCCGCAGTGAGGGCAAGGAATATGTGATGCAGGACGGCGATGTGGTGCTGTTCCGCTTTAATGTTTGAGGAAGCGCCGGCGCTCGCCCCCTATGGCAGGGAGGGCGCCGGTTTTTATGGAAAGGGAAGCATGCAAGGAAGGGGGCGGCGCCCGTGCCGCAGGATAAGCGATACCGCAGCGGGAGCGCAGCCGTCGGCGGCGGAATGCTGACGCTGTGGCTGACCATGCGGGCCAATGCGTGGCTGCGGCAGGAGTGGCTATCCCTGCTGACGGAAACTGCTGCGGAGGGAATAGGGCTGGTGCTGCAATTTCTCATGCTGGGAATCCCGCTGGCGGTAACCATAGAGCTGCTGCGGCGCTCTGCCGCCCAGCCATGCCCACTGCGAGAAGGACAAAACGGCAGCCTATGGCTGGTGCCTGCCGGGTTGGCGGTATTACTGGGGGCTAACTTTCTTACCCTGTTACTGCAAGATATGCTGACCGGGTCCGGGATGTCCACCCCCACGCCGCTACCGGAAGAACCCCTAGCGATCATTTTTTCGATGATTGGATCCGTTCTACTGCCGGCGGTGATGGAGGAGCTGCTGTTCCGCGGGGCAGTGCTGCACGCGCTGCGCCCGGCCGGGGAAAAGCTGGCGATATGGCCCTCCGCACTGTTATTTATGGGGGCACACGGCAGCCTTTCCCAATGGCTGCCCGCACTGGCAGCCGGATTGGCGCTGGGGATCGTGACCTTTTATACCGGAACGCTGCGCTGGGCTATCTTGATCCACCTGTGTAATAATATCATCGCATGGGTAACCACTTATTTTCCTTCACCGCTCACAGCCGTTCTGCTGCCGGTTGGACTGCTGATTTTAGGCGGCATTGCGCTGCTCCGTCTGCGCAGGATGCCCCGATGGGCTCCGGCACGCGGGAACCCCCGGCTGTGGGTATCGCTGCCGCTGGTGTTGGCGCTGTTATTGCTGTTGGGGAACGCACTGTTCCCTGCTGTTTAGATTCGTACGGAGAGCTGGGTAGGACCCCACAGAGACCCATGTGCTCTCTCCCCAATAATCCTGTTGAAGGGAGCCAAAGGATGGACCACGAAAAGTACATGCGCCTGGCCCTAATAGAGGCAAAAAAAGCCGCCGCTGCCGGAGAGATCCCAGTAGGTGCGGTGGTGGTGTGTGGCAATACAGTACTGGCCGCTGCCCGCAATGACCGGGAAGTGACCCATTCTCCACTGGGACACGCCGAGGTGCGTGCCATAGAGATGGCCTGCCAGGCCCGTGGGGACTGGCGGCTGGATAACTGCACCCTGTATGTCACACTGGAACCCTGCCCCATGTGCAGTGGAGTGATCCTGAACGCGCGGGTGGGGCAGGTGGTGTATGGTGCCGCCGACCCACAATACGGCTGCCTTGGCTCCCGGTTAAATCTTGCACACCTTGACCTGGGGGCCGCCCCTCGGCTGACCGCCGGTATACTAGCGGAGGAATGCTCCGCTCTGCTTTCGGATTTTTTCCGCGGGCAGCGACAGGGATAAGGAGGAACCATGCTGTATCACGCTTCGCCCATTGGCGGGCTGACCGAGCTGCGGCCACACATTTCCAACCATGGCATCCCACTGCTGTACTTTTCGCAAAAACGAGAAAACACCTTTGTTTACCTTTCCAACGCCGTGGAAAAGTACTGCCGGGAAACTGGCTTTGCATACAACGGTCCATGGAAAAAGTGGGGGCCCTACGGCTTTACCGATGATGGCAGGCAGCGGCTGGAGGAATACTACCCAAACGCATTGGAAGAAACCTATCGAGGCGTTTCCGGTTACATCTATACGGCAGAAAAGGTGATCCGGCGGGGGCATCCTGTTCCTATCCCCGATACCGTAACCTCCCGCGGGGCGGTGGAAGCGACAGGCTGTGAATTTATCCCGGATGCGTGGGAAGCCATTTTGCAGGCGGAGCAAGAGGG
>OBAH01001968.1_pt1 | contig 10664 bp, 9 predicted proteins | sample 1517491 | NCBI WGS metagenome assembly OBAH01 (sample SAMN04571697, study PRJEB22368) | human gut metagenome | biome: human gut; material: stool | host: Homo sapiens | place: Luxembourg | collected 2012-08-03
AAGACTTACTTTGGAGTATTCCCGCTGTTTCTTCAATTGATAATCCAAAGCCAAGATAACAACGTGCACGAATCAGCATATGAAGATCCCAAGTTGTATAATAGCGATATCCTGTTTCTTGATCATGGATGGGCGCAATGATTCCTTTTCTTTCATAATAACGAATTGTTTCAGCTGTAATTCCTAGTATTTTAGCAAGTTCTCCTATTGTATAAGTATTGTACATAATCCCCCAACCTTCAAATTGTTTTAAAGTTTTCACCAAATTATAACATATTTTCCTCTTTTTTGACCTTATTTGATACTTTTTTACCCCCTTGACTCTCAAATCGTTTGAGAGTTTAAAATGACTTTGTTAAAAAAATAACATGTGATGTTAAATAAATAACAAAGGGAGAGAAAAATTATGGAAGAAAAAAAAGTTGTTCTTATTACAGGTGGAGCAATGGGACAAGGTCGTGCTCATGCCTACAAATATGCTGAAAACGGATTTAATGTTGTTTTGGCTGATATGTTAGAGCCATCTCATGAAGCATTTAAAGAAACAATTGCAAATTGTGAAGCAAAAGGAGCAAAAGTTTTAGCTAAAAAAGCAAACATTACTTCTACTGAAGATATGGAAGCATTATTTGCTTCAGCATGGGAAACATTTGGTCGTTTAGATGTTGTGATTGCTAATGCTGGTGTTATTAACTTCGGTTATACTTGGGAATTAACTGATGAACAAGTTGAAAAAGTAATGGATATTAACTTAATTGGTACTTGGCGTACTGATAAATATGCTGCTCAATATATGTTAAAACAAAGATTTGGTCGTATTATTAATATTTCATCAACTTCTGGTTTATATGGTACTCCTCAATTAGCTACTTATTGTATGAGTAAATGGGGTATTTTAGGATTAACTAAAACGCTTGCTAAAGAAGTGGGTTCTAAAGGAATTATTGTTAATGCTTTATGTCCTACTAAAGTTAAAACTCCAATGTGTGAAACAATGGATTATGTTAAATTCATTAATGATTTAACTGGTAAAGATTTCAAATCTGTTGAAGAAATGTATGCAGGAGTTCCATTCCTTGAAGTAGAAGATATCGCTAGTATGGTTTACTGGTTAGGAACTAGTAGAGAAGCTGGTAAATTTAACGGACAAGGTGTACCACTTGATTTAGGTACTTTACAATAATAAAGGGAGAAAAGAGAATATGAAAATTACAAAAGCAACACGTTGGCGTGTTTTTGCGGGAGTTTGGATTCAAAGTTTATTCACTTCTGCCACTGCCTTCTTTAGTTTATTCTGTTTGCCATTTTGTAATCAATTTGGATGGAGTAATTCAGATTTTTCAATGGCATACACAATTTATATGTTTATCTACTGTGCAGTAGGTTTCCTTGGTGGTATTTTAGCTGAAAAATTACAACCAAGAGTAGCTATTTATATTGGTTTAGTTTTATTTGCTGGAGGATGGATCTTAACTGGTTTTGCTTCATCTATTCCATTCTTATATATTGCTTATGGTGTCATTGCTGGTGCTGGTGCTGGAACAATTTATCCTGCATGTTTACCAACAGCATTAAAATGGTTCCCAGATAAAAGTGGTTCTATCTCTGGTTTAGTTCAAGCTGGAGCTGCTTGTGGACCTTTCATTATGTCACCTATCGCTCAAATGTTAATTGATAACTTTGGAGCACCAATGGCTTGTAAAATTTTAGGTGTTGTATTCTTAATCGGTGTTGGAGCTGTTGCTTGGATGATCGTTCCTTGTCCTGATGGATGGACTCCTGAAGGTTGGGTACCAAGTGCACAACAAAGCAAAGAATTACATACAAAAGATTATAATATTCCTCAAATGGTTAAAACTCCAATCTTCTGGGTATTATTAGTAATGTTTATTTTTGCTAATGCTGCTGGAACAATGATGGTTTCTGCAACATCACCAATTGCTCAAACTCAAATTGGTTTATCAGCGATGGATGCGGCTTTATGTGTAAGTTTAATGACTTTATTTAATATGTTTGGTCGTTTATCATTTGGTGTTATTTATGATAAGTTAAAAGGATGGAATTCTTTAATTCTTGTCTTGATTTTAAATGGTATTTCAATGCTTATGCTAACAGTAGCTCATTCATTTGCATACTTTGTCGCATGCATTGCTTTAGTTGGTTTCTCATTTGGTGGATTACTTGTTGTTTTCGCACCAATGGTTAAAACAATCTTTGGTTCTAAATATTATAATAGAAACTATGGTTTGATCTTTATTGGTTATGGTATTGGGGCTTTCGTTGGTCCTAAGATTTCCGCAAGTTTCTTTGATGCTACAGGATCTTATGTGATGGGATTCATTGGTTCAGCTATTCTTGCTGCAGTTGCTGTTTTATTAGTCGTTGTGGCTAAAAAACTTGCTAACAAAATGTTAAATGCTTAATTATAAGGGGTGAAAAATTTCGCCCCTTTATTTTATACTTTCCTTTACCTTCTTTAATCATTTTTCCTTCATCACAAAGCTTCTTTAAGATTCTTTGTAATTGTCTTCGACTACAATGAAGATAATTTGTGGCTTCTTCAATGCTTTTTAATGAACCATAACAATAATATTTCAAATAATATAAAAAACGTTCTTCAATACTTTGATAAACAAATTGATTGGTTGATGATTATTTTAATTTAGAAGCGATTGAATTTAAAAGTGTATGTAGAAATTTTATATCTTGATTAAGCTTTTCTTTATTATCTTTTAAAGATAGCGCCAACGTTTTGACCTTTGTTTTTGCTTCCGCAAAAAACATCGGATTTAAATCATCAACAAATTCCATATCACCTAAAATACATAATTCTTCACTTTGAGAAACTACAGTTTGTCTTCCCTCTTGATCAATAAAAGAAATCAATAACGTTCCTTCTAATACAAATTGAATATATTGTGTTTTTTCTAAAGGATTGATCATTGTTTCATCTTCTTCATATTCAATCCCTATAAATTCATATTCCTTAGAAAAATAATTGTCTATTTTATATTCTTCTTTTACTTTATTTATTAAATTTTTATCATAAATCTTTTTCATACCTCTATTGTGTCACATGTCACAATAATTGACAAATCATTTTGTTATACTTCCCTAGAAAGAGAGAGATTTATATGAATAATAATGATTTATTTGAAAAAGCGCCTATATCTAAAGCATACTTTAAACTTGCTTTACCCGTTGTATTAAGCATGGTTATTTCTTTAGTCTATAATATGGTTGATACATTTTTTTGTAGCACAGACACAAAATACAAATCTCGTTGCTGGTGTTTCTTTATGTGCGCCTATTTTTACTTTAATGATAGCTTTAGGAGACATCTTTGGTATTGGAGGTAGCTCTGTTATTTCTCGTTTATTTGGACAAAAACAAGATGAAGAAGGAAAGAACGTCAGTGGTTTTTGTTTCTATGGAGCTATTGTTTGTGGTATCTTAGTTTCTCTTATTATGATGATTGCTAGAAAACCAATTTTAACAATCCTTGGAACAAATCAAGCAACACTTCCTTATGCCAGCCAATATTATACTTATATGGCTTTAGGAGCAACTTTAATTATCGTTTCCTTGACTCCTAGCAATCTCATGAGAACAGAAGGATTAGCTACAGAATCCATGATTGGAACAATTACTGGTTCAATTATCAATATGATTTTAGATCCTATTTTTATTCTCTATTTAAACATGGGAGCTGGTGGTGCAGCTATCGCAACCATTATTGGTTATTTTGCATCTGACCTTGTTTTTATTTATCTTACTTTAAAGAAAAGTAAGAAATTATCAATTTCTTTAAAACATACACATATTACTAAAAATGAAGTCATTTCTATTTTTACAATTGGTATTCCCGCCTCTATTACAAATTTAATGTCTAGCTTTGCGATGGCGATGACAAACAATTATTTAGTTACTTATGGAAATGACAAAGTAGCAGCTATGGGAATTGTTTTAAAAATCAATATGATTGTTTTACTTGTCATGATTGGTTTTGCTTTTGGTGCACAACCTTTACTTGGATATAATTATGGTGCACATAATACTAAACGTTTAAAAGAAATTATTAAGTTTGATTTATTTGTAGAAATTACTTTTGCAGTTATTACATCTATTATCTTAGCTTTATTTACATCATCATTTATTAAAATATTTATGAATGATCCTTCTATTATTCAAGCTGGAACATTGATGTTAAGATTTTTGCTTTTATCTTCTCCTTGTGTAGGGATTATTCTTGTCTTTACAACTTTATTTCAATCAGAAGGAAAAGCACTTCCTGCATTATTACTTTCAATAGGTAGACAAGGTATTGTTTTTGCAATTTTTCTTCTTTTATCAAATATTTTTGGATATTATGGTATTATTAGTAGTCAAATGATTGCGGATATTATCACTGCAATCATTGCACTTATTTTATATAAAATATATAAATAACAAAAAGATGTCTTGTACTATATAAGACATCTCTTTATTTTAAAATACTTATAATCTTTTCAATTTGATTTTTTGTAAGTACTTGATTCCTTCTTAAATGTAAAATATCATCTATTTCACTTTTATCATTAACAGTATATTCGCTTTCTACTGGACTATTCATATTTACAAATAAAACATAACCTTCTATCCATAAATCAACACCATAATACTTCAAATATTCCTTTAACAAATATATTTCTCTTTTTAGTTGTTTAATAGGATTTCTTATTTCTTTTATATATTCTTTGTTTCCTCTACTTATTTTATACTTATTCCAATATTGATCATCTTCATTTCCCACAAGTTTGCCACTAAAATTCTTTACGTGAACTACCCCGACTTACACTTCGTTTAGAAGTCGGAGCTTCTTGCTTCAACCACTACAGCCTCTAATGACAATACATTATAGGTCTTACACAGTGTCCACAAGCGTATAAGTTTGGCTCGTCCCAAGCCTACTTTTATAATTTATCTATAAGGACTGAAGAATCCTCAATCCTTCTGTAAGTATGTTGATTGCTGCATTATGGTCTCTGTCTCCAGTATAGCCACAATCACATGTATAAACTCGGTCTTTTAGGTCGAGTTTTTTTACACTTCCACAGCAATGACAGATTTGGCTAGAAGGGTACCACTTGTCAACTTTTACAAAATATTTACCTCTTTCTTTAAGCTTGTAATCAAGCATATTAAGAAACATTCCATAACCGTTGTCGAATGTCGCTTTTCCATTGCCAAAACCTTTATTTCCAATAGCTTTCATATCTAAGTCTTCGACACATACGATATCATACTGATTGGCTATCTCAGTAGATTTCTTATGAAGACTGTCGAGACGTTGATTCGCTATTTTTCTATAGATTCTGTTTACTTTTCTCATTTGTTTAAAATAGTTGCTTGATTTTGTTTCATTCTTTTTAGAACCTGCTTTTCGTGAAAGTCTTCTTTGTTGTTTAGCAAGCTTCTTATGACTTTCTCGATAGTATTTATGAACTCCTGCTTTATTCCCATTACTGTCCATATAAAGTCCATCAGATTTATAGTCAAGTCCAATAGCATTTGTACTTGATTTGGAAACAGATGGGATGTCTTCCTGTTCATATTCAAAAAGAACGGAAGCAAAATAGTTACCGACACTATCTTGAGAGACAGTAACAGATTTAAGCTTCCAATCATCTTTAGGCAGCTTATGAATAACAGCTTTGACCATTCCAACTTTAGGAAGCTTTATGACATTTTTACCAATAAGAATATTGTTGTTGGTAAAATTTGTTGTATACGACTTTTTAGATTTTCTTTTGCTTTTGAATTTAGGGAAATGATTTTGTTTTTTAAAAAATCTGTCATAGGCGTCTGCTAAATGAAAAACGGCATTTGAAACAGCAAATTTATCTATTTCTTTGAGAAAATCATAATCTTTTTTTAATGTACGAGTAGCGAACTCATTTGATTTAAGCTTAGAAAGATGGGATTCTCCATCTTTGTATCTTTGTTTTTGTAAGGCAAGTAATTGGTTATAAACAAAACGACAGCAACCAAAAGTTTTTGCAAACATGACTTTTTGTTCATCATTTGGATAGAGTCTATATTTAATTGCCTTGTTACTTTTGTTTGCTTTTGACATATATTTTACCTTCCTTGCGTTTGAATATATTCCTTAATAATATCTACGGTCACCCCACCTGTAGATATCAAACAATAGCTTTGTGACCAGAACATATCCTTCCATAAATGTTTCTTGATTTCTGGATATTCTTTTTTTATAAGTCTACTGCTTGCTGATTTATAAGCATTGATAAATTTAGAAATCTCACTATTAGGCTGCCCTCTGAACAGTATATGAACATGGTCTTTATCGTGATTCCATTCTTCCAACGAAATATTATAATTAAGGCATATGCTTTTAAATATCTCTTTAAGCCGTAATGAGATAGCATCATCAATAACATTATTCCTGTATTTGACACACATAATTAAATGATAATTAAGCATGAACACTGAATGATTATTAGTATCAAGTTCCATAGCAATATCCTTTCTAAAATTAAGTACGACTGAACGTCTTTTATACTTATAATGTATCACAGCTACACGTCTAAAACAACATCTATTATAAAAACTATAAAAGGAGCTAGACCCCTCCCTACGCTTCGCTTAGAGGAAGGGGATTGCGCTCCTATTTTTGTTCAATTTTTTCATCATTTGAGGAATTTGGTCAATTACTTTTGAAGCAACAACCGTATAATTTTCTTTATAGACTTCATCACCACATAAACCATGTAAATACGTTCCTAAAATAGCCGCATCTTTTGGCAAATAACCTTGTCCTAAAAAGCTACTAATAATTCCAGCAAGTGTATCCCCCATACCTGCAGATGACATTCCTTTATTTCCTGACATAATACGATATGTTTCATTTCCATCACTAATAAGAGTATGTGGACCTTTTAAAACTAAGGTAACATGATATTTTTTTGCAAATGCATTCGCTTGATCTACCATTTCACTTGTTTGCTTAAAATCCACAAATCTTTTAAATTCTCCATGATGTGGTGTTAAAATCCAAGAGGAATGATGATTTTCTAATAACTCTGGATGTTTTGCAAGAATGGTCAAGGCATCACCATCAATCACAACTGGAACTTGTGTATGACTTAAAAGTTCACAGACAAAACGTTCACTATCTTCATTTAAGCCAAGTCCACTTCCTATAAGAATTGCTTCTTTCCCTTGTAATAAATGTTCATCAAAATAATGTCTTTGACATGATGTTGCCTCCGGACAAAATAAACTTAAAGAATCAATTACTTTTTCATTAGACCAAACCGTAACCAATCCACTTCCAGCATAAACAGCTGCTTTAGCTGCTAAAAGTGCAGCTCCTCGATAATGATAGCACCCTGTTACATGCATAATTCTTCCATAAGTTCCTTTGTGTCCATCATATAAACGTTCTTTTATATGATATTTAGCCCATTTAAAATCAATTGGTTGTGAAAATAGCATTTCTTCATGAAAAGATTTAGCATCTAATAATTCTAAAATCACTTTCCCTGTATACATTTCACTTTCTGGATTTAAAAAAGCAAGCTTATAAGCTGTTAACGTTATTGTTTGATACGAACAAATACAGCTATTATAAGGTTTTCCTGTATCAGGATTTAAACCTGTAGGAATATCTATCGCAATAACATCTACCTCTATATTATTTATAAGATCAACAACATATTTAACAATTCCTCTTAAATCACTATTAAGTCCAAAGCCAAATAATGCATCAACTACCACATCAAAATGTGGAACACTTTTTTGAAATTCTTCAAGTGTTTCTTCACTTACAAATAAACACTCTATCGATAAAGATTGTGCTTGGTCAAGATAATATCTATTTGCTTGACTGAGTTTTTCTTCTTTTCCAGTTAAGCAAAGTAATACCTCTTTACCTTCTTGGTGTAATTTAATTCCTAATGAAATCCCATCAGCACCATTATTCCCTGGCCCACAAACAATCATAATACATTGATACTTATCAAAATGTTTCAATAAACAATCACTGGCTTTATCTACTAATTGCTCAATTGAATAGCCATAATCCAACAATGCTTGATCATATCTTTTTAATTGACTACTTGTTGCAATATACAAAAAAATCACCCTCTTTAGATATATTATATCGTTTTTAAAGGCAAAAAAAAAGGTTTCAAATCGAAACCTTTATTGATATCTAAGTCCACATGTAAATTTACCTACACCAGAAGAAACTTTAACAACATCTCCTGTATGTGGTGCATGAACATATTGTCCATTTCCAATATAAATTCCTACATGTCCTGAACGCCATAAAATATCTCCAACTTCAAGTTCAGATAAACTTACTACTTTTTTAGCAGCAGCTTTTTGTTCTGATGAAGTTCTTGGAATATAAATACCATTTTGTCTATATACCCATTGTGTAAATCCTGAACAATCGAATGAATTAGGACCAGTTGATCCCCATACATATGGACATCCTGTTTTAGAAAGACCTGTATTAACAATTCTTTCTCCAGAGAATGTTACTTCCACTTGTAATTGTACTTCTGATTTATTACCTGCTGAATCCACACCTGTATATGTGACTGTCTTTACTCCTGTTGTAGAAGTATCAATTGTATTGAATGAAATCTTATCTTTCATATCACCATCTAAGTTATCTACGGCAGATGTAATATATGATTTTAAATCAACATTGCTTCCTTTATCAACAGATACTTTATTTGTTGATAAAGCGATATTTGGTCCAGTAATATCTTTAACAGTAGCATTCAATGTTACTTTTGATGAATTACCAGCGCCATCAGTAGCAATAATTGTCATTTCTTTTTGTTGATTTAATTGTTTAGTATCAATTGTTCCTTCTACTTTAGGTTCAATATTTGTATCTAAGTTATCACTAATTGATACATAGTCTTGCCATTTAAATTCACTACCATAATCTACTGTAATATCACTTCCTGATTTTAAAGTAATTTCTGGAGCTTGCATATCAGCAATAAAGAATTTAAACGCTTCTTCAGTTGTATTACCACTATTATCACTTACTGAAACATTAATTGTTTGTGTTCCTTGTTTTGAAGTATCTAATTGTTTATCACTTTCGATAAATGGTGTCACATCTCCATCTACATTATCCACTGCTTTAATATATGAAGATAAATCTTGACTACCATAAACTGGTACTTCAATATAATATCCATCATTTGCACCTAACATTTTTAATTTTGGTGCTTCTTCGTCAACAACATCTACTTGAATTGTTTTAACATCAGTATTATTAAACTGATCTGTTGCACGCACTTCAACTTGATATGTTCCTAATTGTTTAACATCTAAGGAATCATCATCAGCTTCTACTAACAGCTCACTTCTACTATCATGATTATCAACAACATCAATTGCATCCGTATCAAACTTTTCACCGTAAGGAATTTGAATATGACTTGATACAATCTCAGGCTTTTCATGATCCACACCAGCATAACCTACTAACATAAATGCAGCTACCCCAGCGATTGGAATAAACATTGCTTTTCTATTTTTAATTTTCTCATCAAACAATGTTTTGAGCTTGGTCTGTATGTCTGTTTTCATAATGTTCTCCTTTTGAATTTTTTTAACCGTCTATTATCATAACACATTTTATTTAAAAATGCAAATTTGTAGAATTTATCAATCTTTTTTCAATTTTATTATACCCAAACAATCAATAATTAGTTTCATTCATTATTAAAAATATATTCTTTTAAAGTACAAAAAAAGCCGTGATTTTTCCACGACTTTTTAATATTAAGGTCTAATTGCACATGTAAAGCTACTTACACCAGATGAAACTTTTACAACATCTCCAGTTTGTGGAGCATGAATGTATTGGTTACCACCAATATAAATTGCTACATGTCCTGGTCTCCATAAGATATCCCCAGGTTGTGCACTCGAAATACTGATTACAGTACCAGATGATTTCATCGCACTTGATGAATGTGGTAAAGATTTACCAGCTTTAGCATAACACCATTTTACTAGACCAGAGCAGTCAAATGTATTTGGTCCTTCAGCACCCCATACGTAAGGGCACCCAAGTCTTGAATAGGCAGCACCTACAACTGATGTTCCGTAATAATTTGGTCTAGAAGTAGTACCAATAGCTACAGAACCTTTCTTAGAAGAAGTACGTACCGCATTAACTTTTACAGTTAATGACGTACTACCTTGATTTCCAGCAGCATCACTTACTGTATAAGTAGCTGTATAAGAACCAGCTTTTGAAGTACTTACAGAAGGAATTGATACTTTTCCTTTTACATCTCCATCTTTATTATCAGTTGAACTTGATAAGTAGTTAGATAAATCTAAACTTGCTCCTACGTTTACAGAAACTTCTGATTTTGATAAAGAAATTTTTGGTGCTTCTGTATCTTTTACAGTAACATTCAATTGAGCAGAAGATTCATTACCAGATGAATCAGTTGCTTTAATTGTTAAAGTTTGTACACCATCTTCTTTATGGTTATCAATGCTTCCTTCTACTTGAGGTTGAACGACACCATCAAAGTTATCTGTAACATCTACATAATCAGATAAGTTAAAATCTGACCCATAATTTAATGTAACATCTGCACCATTTTTCAATGTAA
>OBAH01001978.1_pt1 | contig 10628 bp, 3 predicted proteins | sample 1517491 | NCBI WGS metagenome assembly OBAH01 (sample SAMN04571697, study PRJEB22368) | human gut metagenome | biome: human gut; material: stool | host: Homo sapiens | place: Luxembourg | collected 2012-08-03
TCAATTATGAGTCGTAATCCACGTATTGACAATAGGAGGTCACTTCATATTATCTCATAAGAAGCACCTTCACCTTCTACGAATCCATCACCACTTACTGTGATAGAAGTATTCGTCAATGCTTGACCATCATAAGTCTTACTTACAGTTGCACTTGTCAATGTTACTAAACGCTTAGTAATCTTGTACGTCTTAGTGAATGATCCACTGTAGTTACCTAATCCAGAAACCTTAATAGTTACTGTACCAGCATTTACTAAATCATCACTATATACTACTGTGTAATCTTTATTTGCGATTAAATCTTTACCAGTCTTAGTATCTTTAACTGTTAATACTTCTCTGTGTTCTTGACCATCATACTTAGAATCTTTTGGATCACTTACCGTAATACCTGTCTTCTTATCATCTGGAGTATTAGGCTCATCAGGAATAATTGACTTAGGCGTTACTGTTAAATCTCCGATAGATTCTTTGGCAAGCTTGTAGTTTGTCTCAATAGCTGATCCATTCCACTTCAAGCTATACGTATTCTTTGAAGTACCTTCAACAGTTCGACTACCCGTTGTAGTAAATTCTACTGTTTCACCAGAAACAATACCCTCAATCTTACCACCAGTTGTTAATGCAGTTCCATCATAAACCTTCTTTGCAGAATCAGTTGTTACTGTATAAGCCTTAGGTGTGATTTCGTATGTTCTTGTTACTGTTCCCGTGTAGTTTCCAATACCTGTAATTGTTACTGTGATTGTTCCAGTTACATTTGTGAAATCAGATGTTGAGTACGCTACTTCGTAATCAGTACCTTCAACCAATGCATTTCCTTCTTTATCTGTAACTGCAGGAGACCACTTGTGTTCCTTACCATCATATACAGAATTACTTGGGTTATTGATTGTAACACCACTGTAGTTAGGATTTGGATTGTCTGGATCTTTACCTGGATCGATTGTCTGTTCTGTTACTGTTAATGTTCCAATAGAATCTTCTTTTAACTTGTAGTTTTTACTTGAAGCTTTCTTCCACTCTAATTTATAAGTATTAGGAGTTGAACCAACTTCCGTCTGACTACCAGTTGTATGAACAACAACCACTTCACCATCCACGATACCCTCAATCTTACCACCAGCTGTTAATGCAGTTCCATCATAAACCTTCTTTGCAGAATCAGTTGTTACTGTATATTCTCTTGGTGTGATCTTATAAGTCTTAGTAAATTCACCAGTATAGTTTCCGATACCTTTAACATTTACTTCAACTGTACCAACATTGATTACATCTTTACTGTAAGATAATGTGTAATCTTTGTTTTCTTCTAAATCAGTCTTAGTCTTAGTATCTGTTATTGTTAATGGATTTACATGTGGTAAACCATCATAGATTGAATCTTCAGGATTTGTGACTTCAATACCCGTCTTCTTTTCATCTGGAGTATTCGGTCCATCAGGAATGATTGACTTAGGATTAATTACTAATGATCCATCATTTACTACAAAAATTACAGAACTGTAGTTTGTATTGTTATTTGTGAAATCACTTGCCTTTAATCCCATTGGATACGTATTGGCTACAGTCGCTTTCACTTCAGCATTTCCATTGAATGTAAAATCTGTTTCTGCATACGTACTACCTTCAGTAATGGATACATCATATCCGCTCACTGTCTTTTCAGTTCCATCATAATCATAAGTTTTTTTATGACCCGTAATGACTACAATCACTTGTCCATCTTGAGTTGTGATATATAATTTACCAAACTTAACTTCGATGTTGTAGTTAGAAGCCTTCGTATCATCGTTCAACTTGTAAGTAAATTCATTGTCACTATCACCAACATTTGTCTGAGAACCAGTTACATTGTAAGATGCACCCTCTAATTTAGCGAATCCATCACCACCAATTGTTATATTGCTGTTTGTTAATGGAGTCTTATCATAAACCTTAGAATCGGTTGCACTTGTCAATGTTACATTACGCTTAGTGATTTGATATTCTACATTATGACTACCTGTGTAGTTTCCAGCACCTGTAATCGTTACTGTTACTGTACCAGCATTTGTAGTATCACCCTTATAAGATAATGTGTAATCTGTACCTTCAACTAACGTTGCACCCGTCTTAGTATCTTTGACTTCCGGTTTATTTTCATGAACATTACCATCATACTTAGAATCAGCAGGTTTTGTTACTTCAATACCAGTCTTCTTTTCATCTGGAGTATCCGGACCATCAGGAATGATTGACTTAGGATCAACCTTTAACCAACCATCATGAACTACGAACGTTACATTTGTGAAATTAGCACTTGTATTACTGAACTGAGCCGCTGTTAATCCCATATAAGACGTTCCAGCAACTATTCTACTTACTACTGCAGTACCTGTGAAACTAATAGCTGTATCAGAATATAGTTTATTCGAAATATTTGTGACATCATAACCACTAACTGAATGAACTTGTCCATCATAAGTGACTGTATCTGTATGTCCAGTAATTTCTACTTTAACTTCTGTCTTCACAGCTTCTACTGTTAATGTACCGTTTACAGTTGTAATTTCATAGTTAGAAGCTAACGTTCCTTCATTCAATGCATAAGTGAATGTATTTTCACTTGAACCAGCATCTGTCTGAGTGCCAGTATAACTATAAGTTGCACCTTCACCATCCGCAAATCCATCTTCACTTACTGTTACATCATGTTTAACTAATGGAGTTCCATCATAAGTTTTAGAATCAGATCCACTCGTTAATTTAACTGTACGTGGAGTAATTTGATAATCAACTGTAGTTTCTTGTGAATAGTTACCCTTACCAGTAATAGTTACTGTAACTTTACCAACATTGATAACATCTTCACTGTAAGATAATGTGTAATCCGTATCTTCTACTAATACTTTTTCACCATCTTTAACAGTTGGTTTATTCCTGTGTTCATTACCATCATACTTAGAATCAGCAGGTTTTGTTACTTCAATACCATTTGTATCACTAGGAATAATTGACTTAGGAGTAACTGTTAATAATCCAATAGAATCTGTTCCATGAGTATAGTTCTTTTCTTTTGCAGAACCATCCCAAGTTAAACTATAAGTATTGTTAGAAGAACCAACCTCAGTCTGACTACCAGTTATCTTTAATGTAACTGTTTCGCCATCTACTAAGTTGTTAACTCTACCACCAGCTGTTAATGCAGTTCCATCATAAGGCTTTTCAGCACTGTCTGTTGTCACTGTATATTCTCTTGGAGTAATCTGATATTTCTTAGTAAATTCACCTGTATAGTTTCCAATACCTTTGACTTTTACTTTCACTGTTCCAACATTGACTACATCACCTACATATGTCAATGTGTAATCTTTGTTTTCTTCTAGTTCCTTACCAGTCTTAGTATCTGTTACTTTTAATTGATTTACATGTGGTAAACCATCATAGATTGAACCTTCAGGATCTGTGACTTCAATACCAGTCTTCTTTTCATCTGGAGTATCCGGTCCATCAGGAATGATTGACTTAGGATTAATTACTAATGATCCATCATTTACTACGAACGTTACAGAACTGTAGTTCGTATTGTTATTTGTGAAATCACTTACCTTTAATCCCATTGGATATGTATTAGCCTCAGTACCTTTAACTTCATCATTTCCACTGAATGTGAAATCTGCTTCTGTATAAGTACTACCCTGAGTAATCGATACATCATAACCTTTGACACTCTTTTCAGTTCCATCATATGGGAACGTTCCATTACGACCAGTAATGACTACTGTAACTTCACTCGCTTCAGCTGTCACTATTAACTTACCATTATGAGTAGTAATATTGTAGTTTTCAGCCTTTGTATTTGACTTCAATGTGTAAGTAAATTCATTATCACTTTCACCAACACTTGTCTGACTTCCAGTTACATTGTAAGTTGCACCTTCTTCTTTAACGAATCCATCACCACCAATTGTTATATTGCTGTTTGTTAATGGAGTCTTGTCATAAACCTTAGAATCTGTTGCGCTTGTCAATGTTACACTACGCTCTGTAATCTTATAACTTACTTCTGTAGAACCATTATAGTTACCTTTACCCTTAATCGTAATTTTTACTGTACCGACATTTGTTGTGTCACCAGTATATGATAATTTGTAATCTACATTTTCTGTCAATACTTTACCCTGATCTTTTACTACCGGTGTAAGTTTTTGTTCATCACCATTGTACTTAGTATCTGCAGGACCAGTTACTTCCATACCATTTGTTTCACTAGGAACGATTGACTTAGGCGTAATCTTTAATGATCCATCTTCAATAATGAATGTTACATTTGTGAAGTTATGACTGTTATTTGTGAAATCTGATGCTTGTACATTCATTGGATATTCACCAACATTTGTACCCTTAGCCTCAGCCGTACCACTAAATGTGAAATCATCTTTTGTATAATGCTTATTGCTGATTGACTTAACATCATAACCAGTTACAGTCTTTTCAGTTCCATCATAGACATGTTCAGCACTATGTTCTTTAATAGTTACTGTCACTTTATCTGTTACAGGGTTAACCGTTAACTTACCTGCTTCAGTTGTAATGATATAGTTAGAAGCTAATGTTCCATCTTTCAATGCATAATCAAATGTATTGTCACTTGTACCAACATTTGTCTGAGATCCAGTAAACTCATAAGTCGCACCATCATCTTTTACGAAACCATCTTCTTTAACTTCATGTTTAGTCAATGGAGTTCCATCATAAGTCTTAGAATCAGATCCACTCGTTAATTTAACTGTTCGTGGAGTAATTTGGTAATCAACTGTAGTTTCTTGTGAATAGTTACCCTTACCTTTGATTGTTACTGTTACTGTACCAGCATTGATAACATCTTCACTGTAAGATAATGTGTAATCCGTATCTTCTACTAATACTTTTTCACCATCTTTAACAGTTGGTTTATTCCTGTGTTCATTACCATCATACTTAGAATCAGCAGGTTTAGTTACTGTAATTTCTTGCGTATTGATTGACTTAGGCGTAATAACCAACTTACCAGCACGAGTCTTTACAACCACTTTATCCGTTACATCAACACCATCTTTTTCAACCTTAGCCGTTCCATCAAATACAGTGTTCGTATATTCACCAACATTTGTACCCTTAGTTACTGCCGTTAATCCAGATACTGTGTAGCCATTCATTGTAGTTGATTCAAAACCTTCGATTGACTGTTCAGCACCGTTATAAGTACGTGTACCACTATTCGCAACCAATGTGATTTCAGTCTTTTCAACCCAAACTGCATATAGAACGTTTTCACCATTCGCATCAATATTGATTGTTTGTCCATCTGCATAAGTTGCATTTCCTGTTTTAGAATCAGCCCAACCTGCAAAGTAGTATTCTTTACCTTCTACTTCTGGAGCGCTAATGCCTAATGAACCATGAGCTTCAATTTCTACTGCCTCATTATTCATGACATTAACTGTCTGAAGATTACCACGACCATTACCAGGATTATAAGTCAATGTTGTAGAAGTTTCTGCATTACCCCAAGTTGCCGTTAAGATAATCTGATTATCCTTATTCGCAATATCCTTGTTAACTTCAAATGACTGTCCAGGCTTATAAATATTTCCATTTAATTCCCAACCTAAGAACTTCATATTTGAAGTAGTCGTTGCATTACCAGCTACGGTAACCTTAGCTCCACCTGCATAAACCTTATCATCTGTAGGAACAGTTGCACCAGTCTCAGCACCAGGCTTATAAACAACTCTTAATTCACCTTTATACAACCATTTACCAACGATACTTGTATCTCTAGTAATTGTGTTATTTGTATTGAATACTTCAGAAGTAATATTTCCATTACCATCCGCATAATACCAACCCGCAAATGAGTATTCATTGATTGTTGGAATACTAGGTAATACTGTACTAGCTACTGTACCAGCTTCTACCTTCTTAGTATCCTTATCTACTGCACCCTCAGGATTATTCAAGTTATAAGTTAAGTTGATCTTCTTAGCTGTCCACTTTGCGTATAACGTAACATTTTGAGCTGGCATCTTCTTACCAATAAAGTTATATGCTTCACCTTCACAAAGTTCGTTTTCATACCATCCATCAAATAAATAATATTCTGGAAGTGAACTAGGTCTTGCAGGAGTATAGTTCTCACTTGAAATACTTTGTTCATACTTCTTAGTAACTGTCTTATCTTGTTTACCATTGTTGATAAATTTCAAATCATAAGGATTACGTGTATAGTAGAACTTAGCTCCATTATATTTTTGGCCAATTCTTGCACTAATACTTTCGTTTAATGTAAATCCCTTTAAAGGGTATAAATCTTCTTTAGTGATTTTAATATTACTGCCATACATTTTATCAGTATGATCTAATCTATATTTGATACCGCCTACAGTAATACTTGAATTTTCACCAGGAAGTATTTCTACATAATAAAATGCTTCACAATAACTATTTCGTGTTTGTGGGCCATAGAACTTCGCGCCACCTAATGGCATAGTATTAATATTTGCTTGATACGTTGAACCATTATCTTTAGTAGACCATGTTGAACTTCCATTCTTTGTTGGCCATTGTTTACTAATATCCTGACCATATTTTGCTGTAATTCTTAATTCCACATATTCTTCAGAAGGCGTTCCAGGGTCCCACCATCCAAATCCTGGAATACTATAAGAATAGAACCTAACTTCATATACATTTCTCTTATAGTAAACACTAACGATTGTAGAGCCATCACCCTTGATTGTCTTTTTAGTGACTGGCTGTGCAGTAAATCCTTCATAAGATTTTGCAGCTGCGTTTACTTCTGTTCCAGTAAGACCTGTCTTAGTTTCAGATTCATGGAATGAATATCCATTATCATCGGCATTTTCCCACCAGTGAATAACTGTGTAACTTACTTTAGTAGCTTTCCAATGAGCCTTTAATGTTATCGGTTTAGTGATTTGTGTTCCATCCACTACCTTTGATTCACCATTGTACCAACCATCAAATTTATAACCAGGCTTTGTAGGTGTTGTTTGATCATTTAGAGAGATTTTGTCAAATACGAATTGAGAATCAATTGCACTTCCACCATTTGAATCAAAAGTTACCCAATAACCTTCTTTAATAATCGCATATACATTTACAGAAGTACTTCCTTCTGGTACTGCAATACTTTTTGTGATGTCATCAGTTCCATTCTGATTTGCTGCCCAACCAACTATTTTGTGAGTTGCGTCAACATCATAAGATACGTGTGAGTAATCATGACCCTTGTGGTCAGCAACTTTTTCTGTACGCATGATCTGTGTTCCTTCTGGATTATAGAAGTAAACATATAATGCGTCTTCGTATTTTGCAGTAATTGTACGAGCTTCAGTCTTAGTAATAGTCTGTACACCAAAGCCATCAAACTTAGATCCATTTTCTTGCCATTCCACAAATGCTTTTCCAGCAATATCTGGAGCCGTTGGAGTAATCAATGTATCACCCGTTTTAACGATCTGTGTACTTACATTTTGTTCATTTGCAACAAAGTTAAATGTTGTCAATTCGACTTTCTTTTCACCCGTAATAACATAAATTGAGAAGTGATTTGCATCAAAGCTTTGTGTATTTGTAGCAACCTCAGTTACTGTACTTGCATCATCAGTAACATGGTAAACATTGACTTCTTCACCACCAACTGCTACATTTTCAAAGCTAACATTAACAATTCCGTTTGGTTGAATTTCGATACCATCTGCATTCACAATCGTAATATCCAGAGCTATAGCTGAATCAACCTCTTTATCCTTTTCCGTAACTGTTTCTTCAACAGCGTTCAAAATAGCTTTTCTTGTAACACGCTTAACGATTAATTGTGCACCATTAGGTAAAACACCTTCGGCCGCCGTTACATGAACGGTTACGTTTCCAGCTGTAGCACTCATATCAAATGCAGGATACTCTGGTAATTCTTCCTTCGCTTCTGGGTCTGCCTCAGCATCTTCTTCTGTTTTTTCTTCAGTTTTGTTTTCTTCTTGAGCTTCATTTGCTTCTGGGTGCGATTCTGTCATTACCTTCTGGTAAACAAATTTCACACTTGTCAAATCTGAAGTCACATTTAAATTTGCCTGGGCTGCAGCTACGATTTGTGAATCATTCATAACTACATCTTTTAGGGTATAACCATCAAAATTCAACATCACACTTGCATCCGAATTCAAGCTGTAACCCATCTCATACTCATGAGTGGTAGCATCTCGTAATATTGTTCCATCTTCAGCTACATAACTTAATGTTACAGACTTGGTTTCAGGTACTTGTACAAACTCTTCTTTCGCATCTATTGCAGGCGCTTCAGTTTGTTCGACAGCCACTTGTTGCGAACCCTCTTCAACCGTTACCGGTTCTTGTTCTTGGGTTTCTTCTATTATTGGTTCTTCTGATAGCGTATTCGCATAGTAAGTATCTGCCAATCCGAACTGAACAGCCATCGCAAGCGACAACATGATCGCCGATGCTCTCTTCAAGTTCTTCAACATATTCAATTTTCCTCCTTTTCTATTCTTAGATAGTTACCCTTCCCATCTACAAATAAAGTATAGAATTTTAACGGTTATAAAGTGGTTATAAAACATATAACTTTGTCTTTTTTGTTACACAATTTTCATTTGTTTACAACGTTTACTTTTAAAAAAAGCCATCCCATTTCGGATGACTTAACGCTCACTGATTTTTGTTTCTACATCAATCTCATAAGGAAGCTGTACAAGCTTTACTCCCGCCTCATGAAACATACGCTTACTGGCAATATTGCCTTCAGTTCCATCATACTTATCACTTTCATATACTACGCAAGAAATACCAGCCTGGATAATGGCCTTTGCACATTCATTACAAGGAAATAACGATACATATAAAGTACAACCATGAAGGTCTTGAATACTATTTAAAATCGCATTTAATTCGGCATGCACAACATAAGGATACTTAGTCTCAAGAAATTCACCATCTCGATCCCAAGGAAACTCCTCATCTTCACAACCATAAGGAAAACCATTGTAGCCAAGTCCAACCACTCTTTTTTGAGGATTGACTATACAAGCTCCTACACGCGTATTTGGATCCTTTGAACGCTTTGCACTCAAATGAGCCATGCCCATAAAATATTGATCCCAACTTAATACATCATCACGCATTATTCTTCCCCTTCTCTAAGTTCATTCAAAACTCTTTCAAAAGTAGGTTCTAAACCAATCTCAAAACGCATCTTTTCCTTTGTCGTAGGATGCACAAATTCCAATGCACACGCATGCAACAACTGACCATTGGCCTGAATTGTTTTTCTAGGACCATACTTAGGATCTCCTGCGATTGGATGTTCAATATACTGCATATGAACACGAATCTGATGTGTTCTACCCGTCTCTAACTGACATTTGATATACGCAAATTTCTTGAAGTTTTCCAATACTGTAAAATGCGTAATCGCATCCTTCGAGTTATTTGCGGTAACCGCCATCTTCTGACGATCCTTTTCATCACGACCAATTGGTGCATGAATCGTACCATGCTCGTGCGTAAAAGGATTATGTACAATAGCTACATATTCACGATGACACGTTTTATCCTGTAATTGCTGACTTAAAGATTCATGGGCCACATCATTCTTGGCAACAACCAATAATCCTGACGTATCCTTATCAATACGATGTACGATACCTGGACGCATCACCCCATTGATACCACTCAAATCTTTACAATGATACAACAACGCATTCACCAAAGTTCCAGAATAATGACCAGGAGCTGGATGCACAACCATACCCTTTGGCTTATTGATCACAATAATATCATGATCCTCATATACAATATCCAAATCAATTGGTTCAGGAAGAACTTCCATAGAATCTAGTTCAGGAATAGAAACCTCGATTTCATCTCCTACACAAACTTTATAACTTGCCTTCATAACCTTTTGATTGACCAAGACATTTCCTTCGTCTAATAAATCCTTAATTCTCTTACGTGAAAAATCCAATTTTTCCGCAAGAACCTTATCCAAACGATCCAATTTAGTATCTTCATCTATCTTTAAGATTCTTGTTTCCATCTTGCTTGCTCCTTCTTATCATCTATAAACATACTTACTAATATTAATGCGATACCTACTGTAATACAGATATCTGCTACATTAAATACGGGAAATGGATAGCCAAAAATATAGAAACTAAAAAAGTCTCTTACAAAGCCTAGCGTCATACGATCGATAAAGTTTCCAATAGCTCCCGAAAAAACTAAAGATAAACAAATCTGATAACGCGAATCATTCGTTTTAAAAAACATATATACCATACCAACTAAGGCAATAATGGTAAGTGCGGCAAAGAAACCCATTCCAGCTTCCGCAAACATACTAAAACCTGCTCCTGTATTTCGAACATATGTCAAATAAAAGAAATGATTGATCATTTCAACCGAATCATTTAATGCGATAGACTTCTCAACAGCCCACTTTGTCCATTGATCCAGTCCCAAAGTGACCAACACAATCAATAGTGAAGCCACTGTAGTTTTACCTTTTTTCATAAGTAAATTTATCTCCTTCTCTAAAATAAACAGTTGGAGATAAACTCCTC
>OBAH01001994.1_pt1 | contig 10572 bp, 12 predicted proteins | sample 1517491 | NCBI WGS metagenome assembly OBAH01 (sample SAMN04571697, study PRJEB22368) | human gut metagenome | biome: human gut; material: stool | host: Homo sapiens | place: Luxembourg | collected 2012-08-03
AAAGACGGTCATGAGGATCCGCAGCACCCCGGCAAACGCCATCGAAATGCTCTCGGCGTTCATCTTGGCAAAGCTCTTGGGGATAATTTCGCCGAAGGTGAGAACGACAAGGGTGGAAATACCGGTGGCAATCGCAACCGCATAATTTTTGAAGTACGCAGTGGCGATCACTGTGACCAATGAGGAAATGGCGATATTAACAAGGTTATTGCCGATAAGGATGGTCGCAATCAGCTTATCGTATTGCGCGGCCACCTTTACCGCCTGTGCGGCACGCTTATTGCCGTCCTCGGCCATGGTGCGCAGACGGATCATATTGGCCGCGGAAAACGCGGTCTCGGATGCGGAAAAGAAAGCGGATAGCATTAACAGAACCAGAATAAGTAGGTAGGTTGTACTGCCTATGTCGTCCAAAAAAATACACACTCCTTGTTTGAGTAAAAATGTTGCTAGCACCATCACAGGAGACGGTGTTATTTTATATTGTAGCAAAAAGGGGATAATGCGGCAAGACCATGGATAAAATGTTCAGGCTTTATTCACAGCTTGGTGATAAAAGGCGGGGCACGGGTAATTGACTCTCCCCTGCCCCGCTGGCTTACGCTAAGGTGATTATTCCTTGCCTTCCTTCTTGGCTTCCATCTTGGCGATGGCATCCTTGCGGGAAAGATTGATACGGCCCTGCTGGTCGATCTCGGTAACCATAACGAGGATCTCATCGCCGACGGATACCACATCCTCCACCTTTTCCACGCGCTTCGCATCCAGCTTGGAGATATGGACAAGGCCTTCCTTGCCGGGTGCGATCTCAACAAAGGCGCCGAAGTTCATCAGACGGGTAACAACGCCCTTATAGATAGCACCGACTTCGGGATCATTGACAATGGTCTCGATGATATTGATAGCGGTGCGGCAGTCATCGATATCAATGGCGGAAACAAATACATGGCCGTCATCCTCAATGTCGATCTTGACATTGCACTCGGCGCAAATCTTCTGGATGGTCTTGCCGCCGGAGCCGATGACCTCGCGAATCTTATCGGGATCGATGGTCATGCTGAGCATCTTGGGCGCGTACTTGGAAAGCTCGGGCCGCGGGGCGGGGATAGCCTTGAGCATGACTTCATCGAGGATATAGTTGCGGGCCTTGTGGGTCTTAGCAAAGGCCTCTTTAATGATCTCGGGAGTCAAGCCGTCGATCTTGAGGTCCATCTGGATGGCGGTGATGCCCTTCTTGGTGCCGCCTACCTTAAAGTCCATATCGCCGAAGAAGTCCTCGACGCCCTGGATATCCACCATGGTCATCCAGCGGTCGCCCTCGGTAATAAGGCCGCAGGAGATACCGGCAACGGGAGCCTTGATGGGGACACCGGCATCCATAAGAGCCAGAGTGGAACCACAGATGGAGCCCTGAGAGGTGGAGCCCGTTATCCCCAGGGTGTAGGGGAACTCCTCCACGCTGGGGATAACGGGCTCCAGGGCACGCTCGGCCAGGGCACCGTGACCGATCTCGCGACGGCCGGGGCCGCGGCTGGGACGGGTCTCACCGACGGAATAAGAGGGCATATTGTACTGGTGGATATAACGCTTGGTGGTCTGCTCATCGATGCCATCAAGGATCTGAGCCTCACGGATGGTACCCAGGGTGGCGATGGTCAGCACCTGGGTCTGGCCGCGGGTGAACATGCCGGAGCCATGAACGCGGGGGATAATGCCGACCTCGGCATCCAGCGGACGGATCTCATCCATGCCGCGGCCGTCTACACGCTTGCCGTCATCCAGCAGCCAGCGGCGCACCACAAACTTTTGCAGCTTGTAGATGCACTCATCCAGCATAGCGCCCTGCTCAGGGTATTTCTCATCATACTCAGCATGCAGGCGGTCATAGATGGGGCGCATACGCTCATCACGGATGTTCTTATCATCGGTATCCATGGCAGCACGGACATCCTCGATGAACTCATCCTTGATGGCTTCGAAGAGATCGTGATCGATCTCCTGGGATTCAAAGGTGAACTTGGGCTTGCCAATCTCGGCCTGGACTTCCTTGATGAAGGCAACCATCTTCTGCACCTCGGCAAAGCCCTTCATGATGGCTTCCAGCATGGTATCGTCATCCACCTCATTGGCACCAGCCTCGATCATGCAGACCTTTTCGGCGGTACCGGCCACGGTGAGCTGAAGATCGCTCTTCTGGCGCTGCTCGGCATTGGGGGTTAGGATGATCTCGCCATCTACCAAGCCGACATTGATGCCGGCGATGGGCCCATTCCAAGGAATATCGGAGATGGACAGTGCCATGGAAGCACCGATCATACCAGCGATTTCCGGCACGCAGTCGGGATCAACGGAGAGAACGGTCATCACAACGGAAACATCGTTGCGCATATCCTTGGGGAACAGCGGACGGATGGGACGATCTACCACGCGGCTGGAAAGCACGGCCTTATCGCTGGGGCGGCCTTCCCGCTTCAGGAAGGAGCCGGGGATCTTGCCCACGGCATACAGCTTCTCTTCAAAATCGACGGAAAGCGGCAGGAAATCGATGCCGTCACGGGGCTTTGCGGAAGCGGTGGCATTGACCAATACGGTGGTCTCGCCATAGCGGACCAGCACAGAGCCGCCAGCCTGGCAGCACATCTTGCCAGTTTCAAAGGTCATCTTGCGTCCGGCAAATTCGGTTTCAAATACGCGGAAGTTTTCAAACATCTTTTTTCTCCTTACTTTGTGTCTTTTGGTCTGACGGCTCCGCTTTCGTTTTAGCAATAAAGCCTTCCTCCGGGGAAGATTTTTGCCTTCCGGGGGAACGATTCACTGCTAAACACGAGGGCAAAAGCCGCCCTGCTTACCTGTAAAAAATGGGCTAAAAACCGGCTAAGAGGGCAGACGGAATCCCCGCCTGCCCTCCGGCAGTTTTGCTTACTTACGCAGACCCAGCTTGGCAATGATCGCGCGGTAACGCTCGATATCCTTCTTCTTGAGGTAGTTCAGCAGGTTTCTGCGGTGACCGACCATCTTGAGCAGACCACGGTTGGAATGGAAGTCCTTGGGGTTCTGCTGCATGTGCTTGGTCAGGCTGTTGATGCGGTTGGTGAGAACAGCGATCTGAACTTCGGGGGAACCGGTGTCGCCCTCGTGGGTCGCGTACTCAGTAATGATCTTGTTCTTTTCTTCCTTGAGAATCATGTTATTTCACCTCATAAATTATTTACGCCAAGATCTGAGTATCGGGATCGGTGAAGTTCCCACGGGGGAACACTCCCAAATACCGGGATCCGGTCATATCAATATGGAATTATAGCATATAATACGGCTGCTGTAAAGTGCTTTTGGGCGGATTTTTACGGCTTTTTATGGTGCTTTTCGGCGGCCAGTACGGTGGATCGCAGCAGCATGGTGATGGTCATGGGGCCTACCCCACCGGGGACCGGCGTGAGCCACCCTGCCACCGGGGAAACGCTCTCAAAGTCCACATCACCGCAAAGTTTCCCTGCTGCATTGCGGTTCATTCCCACATCAACGACCACCGCGCCGGGTTTGACCATCTCTCCGGTGACAAAGCCCGCCTTTCCTACGGCGGAGATAAGAATATCCGCCCGGCGGGTCACCTCTGGCAGATTTTGGGTCCTACTGTGGCAGATGGTGACGGTAGCATTGCGGTGCAGAGCCAAAAGCGCCATGGGCTTGCCTACAATATTGCTGCGTCCAATGATGACACACTCCTTGCCGGCCATGTCTACACCGGTGCTATCGATGAGGGTGAGAATACCGCTGGGCGTACAGGGGGCAAAAAAGTAATCCCCAATGACAATTCGACCCACATTCTGTGGATGGAAAGCGTCCACATCCTTTTCGGGGTCGATCGCGGATAGGATCTCCTTTTGATCCAGATGAGCGGGCAACGGCAGCTGCACCAAAATGCCATCGATCTCTTTCCGGCCATTCAGTTCGGCAATGAGGGCAAGCAGTTCCTCCCGGCCGGTATTTTCCGGCAGGGTGTACTGCTCGGAGTGAATACCAAGCTCCTCACAGGCCTTGTGCTTATTGCGCACATACACCTGGGAAGCGGGGTCCTCTCCCACCAGTACCACAGCCAGGCCGGGGGTGATGTCCTCCGCTTTCAATGCCTCTACCTGGATTTTCAATTCGGCGCGGCACTGGGCCGCCACCGCTTTTCCATCAATGATCTTCGCGCTCATGGGGTTCCTCTTTCTGTTCCGGTTGGGTCGGTTTCTTTCCGTTCTTCTTTTCGGCCAGCTTGGCATCCAGGGCGGCTATACGCTCCTGGCTTTCCTTGGTATCCACATAGCGGCCCAGGGTAAAGCGCGGCTTTTTCTGGCCCTCGATATACTCCAGCGTCATGGGCTTACGGCCCCGCAGAAAGATGAAGAGCATCAACCCGGCGGCAACGATAAACAGCACGCCGCCCAGCGCCTGGGAAACCCGCACACTGCCCCACATCAAGCTATCGGTGCGCAGGCCCTCCACAAAGAAGCGCCCCAGGCCGTACCAGGCGGTATAGCCCAGTGTGATCTGGCCATCGTAGCTGCGGCGCGGGAACAGCCACAGCAGCAGGATCGCCACACCGATAAGGTTCCACAAGCTCTCGTATAGGAAGGTGGGATGTACCGGCAGGGTGGGATCCACCATAATGCCCTGGGCGGCCAGCGCCGCCTGATGCCGGGAAAGATAGGCGGAGATGGTATCTGATGTCATACCCCAAGGGAGGGTGGTATTGGTGCCAAAGGCCTCCATATTGAAGAAATTGCCCCAGCGGCCAATCGCTTGTCCCAACATAACGCCGGGGAAAGCCGCATCCGCTACCGGCAGCATGGGAAGCTTTTTGATGCGGCAGACGATAAACGCCACAATAAGCGCTCCAATAATGCCGCCATAGATGGCCAGTCCGCCACCACGCAGGTTGAATATTTCCTTTAGATTATCTTTATAATTATCCCACTGGAATGCCACATAATAGGCCCGCGCGCCCACAATGGCGCCGACCATGGCCCACAGAATGACATCCAGCCCCTCATCCGGGTGGATGCCGCAGGTGCGGTTATGGGAAAGATAGACCCATAATCCCAGGCCAAAGCCCACCGCGATGATCACACCGTACCAGTAAATATCCAAATTGCCGATGGATAACGCCACCCGGCTAATGGGAAGTTCCCACCCCAAACCGGGAAACCGCAGAATTTCCATGGTACCCACTTCCTTTACACTGATAGTTTTTACTTTTACGGTTTATTATAGCATAGCCCCGGCGGTATTTCTATTCTCATTTATAAATTTTTGTGCATATCGGCTTGTTCTGTGCTATAATGACCGAAATGACCCTTTGACATCCGTCCAAGATAAAAGGAGCTGTATTCCATGACAGAACTTCTCATCCGGCTATTTATCCGTGATAAAGACAATGTGCAGGACCCCACGGTGCGCCAGCAATATGGCACGCTCAGCGGGTTGACCGGCATTTGCCTGAATATCCTGCTGTTCCTAGGTAAGCTAGTCGCCGGCACTGTTTCCGGTTCCATCGCCATCACGGCCGATGCTTTCAATAACTTATCCGATGCCGGTTCCTCGGTGGTCACACTCATTGGCTTCCGGCTGGCGGGGCAAAAACCCGATCGGCCACGGTCGGGTAGAGTACCTCTCCGGGCTGGCCGTTTCGGTGGTCATCCTGCTGATGGGCTTTGAGCTGGGTAAAACCTCCTTTGAGAAGATCCTCTCCCCTGCCCCAGTGGAATTTTCTCTGCTGCCTGTCATCATCCTGCCAGTCTCCATATTGGTCAAGGGCTGGATGTACCTTTTTAACCGCAAACTGGGCAAAAAGCTGGATTCCGCCGCCATGATGGCCACAGCCGCCGATAGCCTCAGCGATATGGTCTCCACCGGCGTAGTGCTGCTCGGCACCCTGATCGGACATTTCTTTAATATCCAGTTGGATGGTTGGCTGGGTATTTTGGTTGCCGTGTTCATCCTGTATACCGGCTACAATTCCATGAAGGATACCATTGATCCGCTGCTGGGCCGGGCGCCCGATCCCGAACTGGTGGATGGCATTCGCCGCCGGGTGCTGGCCCCTCCGGAAATTCTCGGCCTGCACGATCTCATCGTCCATGATTACGGCCCCGGCAGGCTGTTCGCCTCGCTGCACGCCGAGGTGGATAAAAACGGTGATATCTCCGCTATTCACGATGTCATTGACCGGGTGGAGCGGCAGATTCTGCACGAACTGGGCTGTGAAGTCTGCATCCATATGGATCCCATTGCCGTTGGTGACCGAAAGACAGCGGAATGCCGTACTATGGTGGCCCAGCTGCTGGCCGGGCTTGACCCAAGGCTGACAATGCACGATTTTCGCATCACCAGCGGCCCCGACCACACCAACCTCATCTTTGATGTGGTGCGTCCACTGGATTCTTCCTATACCAGTGAAGAGTTGGAAGAACGCATCCGGCAGGCGGTAACGGCACTGGAAGGCAATTATTACGCAGTCATTACCGTGGATACCCCAAGAGTATAAAACAGAAAAATGGCCGGGATTCTGTTCAGGATCCCGGTCTTTTATTGCTCCATATCATCCTCAGCAAAGGGAAGTTCCTGCAGCACCACCTCCCGGATGAACCGAAAGGTTTTCTCCTCCCCCTTATCCCGCAGCATTGTCAGGATAAACCGCAGCTTGCGAGCCGTCACCGGGTGCATCCAGCGGTTATCCCCCGCCCGCTGCAGATATTCCAGCGGAGCGCCATCGTGGTATTGATCCCCCAGGTAGGTCCGGCTGGCAGCAATGCGATCCATACACATCTCCACAAAGAATTCAGTTGGCATCTCCAGCGGCTCATATTGGTGGGTTACCGGGCTCACATCGGTCCAGTACTCAAAATGGTGACGATTGCGGCCCTTGTGGTGCATCCACGCCAGCGAATAGCCATTCTCCCGGCGCTCCTGCTGCGTAGGGCTAAAGGTGCCCTGGTAATACTTCGCACCACGCCAGAATTCCGTTGGAGAGTATTTGGAAAGATCGTGGGTAAGACCCCGCCAGTACAGTCCCACCCGGAAGCAGTACTTCTGTACCAGGTGCCGGTGATGGGTAATGGTTCTAAAATGTCTGATGGGATGCATCTGCTCCCCCCTCTCTGCTTTACTCCGTTCATTATTATAATTCAACGGCCAAAGGATTGCAAACCCCAATGCAAAACGCTATAATAAAAAACACACACGCTAAAAAGGAGTTCTCCCATGACGATAAACGGTAAAAAATACATTGTAAAGGTCCCCACCGGCAAAACCACCAATGATTTTCAATTTGATGAACTGCTGCCGGCCTTCCGCAAATACTGTGCCAAGGTAGCACAGAACCAGGCCACCTGCATCGCCGGGTACACCAATACACTGGAAGTCCCCCAGGTGATGCGCTGGGCAGCCCTGCTACAGGATCTTACTGGGCAGTTCACCGAGTGCCTGGGCTACATCGAGCACATCAACCGCATTCCCACCGATGAGGCAGGCAAGTTCCTGCTCCCCCGTGCTATTTATGAAGACTTCCGCGCTCTGAATGAAGTCATCAGCTGTGTGGGTCCCGCTGCGTGGAACCAATGGGATGAGACCAGCAAGCTGTACTGGAAAAGCTGTGTTCCCCGGATGCGGATGCTGATAGAGAACGCCAAAGTGACAGAAGAATAAGGGGAGAAAACTTTTTTCGGTTTTTCCGCAAAAAGGGCTTGATTTTTTACCGGGCCTATGGTATTATAATCAAGCTGAAGCGAAAGTTCCGGTATAAAATCTGGGTGTGGCGCAGGTGGTAGCGCGCTACCTTGGGGTGGTAGAGGCCGCTAGTTCGAGTCTAGTCACTCAGACCAAGTAAAAAAGGACGCCGACTGGCGTCCTTTTTTACTTGGTCTGAGCGGCTTTTGGAGTATTTCTTTGCGCAATCAATATCAGTGTCAGCCCCCGCTCTGTTCTCATTTTATAGGAATGGAGCGGGGGCTTCTATTGGGCTTCAATATCTTTTTAATAATGCTGGAGAAGGAGTATCATGGAACTGTCGCTGCGGTTGGCTCCCCATTCGTAGAATTATCGATAATAGTCCAAACTCCGCTTTCAGTATCTTCAATCAGGTAGAAAAACTGATCGATGTTCCCATCATCCAAAAATGTTTTTGTATGGTCATATTCCACATAGTATTTTGCTCTTACCGCTAAAAAGTGTTCAGCGAGGTAATCATCTGTCCATCCGCGGGACTGCGCAAGTTCACTTCCGGTATAGCGCTCAATCATTCGCTTTGTTTCGGTCTCGTCAACGGAGATCTCATCAATTCGGACAGTCAAAGTGTATTCTTTCTTAATTTGCCCTTCAATTGCACTTTGTACGGTTTCGATTGGATAAACAGACGGTTTTTGCAGCCAATTGTCAAACAAGCCATATTCATATGCCGCAAAGCCACAGAGTGCCAGCGATGCAACAATGGCAGCAACAAGTATAAAGGTGCGCTTCAGGCTTCTAATGCTCTTTCCGGTACCGCTATTCATAAATCCGCGCTCCTTTGCTTCAATAATATATTTATCATCAATCTTTTCGAATGCATCAAGGATCAAATCCGCGTTCATAAAACACCCTCCTTTTCTAAATAAGCGCGCAATTTTGCTCTTGTCCGATGGAGCATCGATTTTACCTTACTATTGCTAAAGCAAAAATCTGCACTGATTTTATCAATTGGATCTAAATACCAGTAACGGCAGAGAAGAACCTGTCGTTCCGTTGGGGCCAGTGTGCCGAGAAAACGGTTGATCTGCACTGAGAGCTCGCCCGCAATGACACTGTCCTCTACTGAAAGATTGGATGGGACACATTCCGAGAGTTCATCCAGTACAAGAGAAACTTCGTCACCGCCTCGCTTATCCCTGTGGGCATCACGCCATTTTTTCAGTGAAATGCTCCTGGTGATCTTGCCCAAAAATGTTCTTAGCATATTCGGACGGTGCGGCGGTATAGCGTTCCATGCGCCGAGGTATGTATCATTGACACTTTCATCCGCATCCTCTTGGTCGTGAAGGATGTTATAAGCGATATAGTAACAGTAGCTTCCATACTTTTGCTCTGTAGCGCTAATTGCCTTCTCGTTCCGCTCCCAATATAAATCAATAATCTTGCTATCCTCCATTACTCCACCTCCTGCAGTTTGAAATAAAGGCCTTTCACCCCTATACTACCTGTTTTTCTGGTTTGGTCGCAGGTTTTTTCGAATTTTCTTTGGTGGGACAAATCGTCCCAAGGTATCCTCCTCGGTGACGATATGTCCCTTGCGGAAACGCGCATCCTTGTATTCTCCCTTTATGATCTGTGTCATATCGTGACACAGCATCTGCCCTACGGCATCCTCTGTTTTGATGCGCTTCACGCAAAAGCCTTCCATTCGATATTCTTATATGAGTATAACCGATTATAGCAAAAAACGGCACCCTCTTTCAATGATGCCGTTCGGCATAATGGTAAATGCGTTCGTCAATATCGAAAAAACATCGTCAATTTTCTTCTCATCATCCGTCTCGTTCCTCATCCCCACTTATTCTTGACAGCTCCCGCCCCGGTGGAGTATGATAAAAACCAATTCAAAAAAACAGGAGAACATAATTATGGCATATACAGCAGCAGTTATCACCGTCAGCGATCTGGGCAGCCGCGGCCAGCGGGTGGATACCAGCGGCCCCGCCATCTGCGCCATGCTGGAGAAAGCCGGTTTTACCGTTACCTACACCGCCATTGTCCCGGATGAGATCCCCCAAATCCAAACCGAGCTCACCACTGCGGCCGATGGGCGTCACATCAATCTCATCATCACCACCGGCGGCACTGGGCTTTCCCAGCGGGATGTCACCCCCGAAGCCACCTTGGCCGTCCTGGACCGCGAAATTCGGGCCATTCCGGTGGCCATGTGGGTGGAGGGCCTTAAAATTACCCCCCCGCGCCATGCTTTCCCGAGCCGTAGCCGGCACCCGTGGCCGCAGCCTCATTCTCAATCTCCCCGGCTCCGAAAAAGCCGCCCGGGAAAACCTTTCCGCTGTCATCGGCGCACTGGAACACGCCATGCGTATGATCGCCGCGGAAGGCCACTAACCCCCTGTAACACCAAGACACCGGTACCCCACTGGGATACCGGTGCCTTTTTATCACTTTTGCTTACGCCTTTACCTTCTTGGCGCATACGCTTTCGTAGGTCTCTACAATTTCCTTTTCCGGGGCCTCGGTCAGCAGAGAAACCACCACCAGGGCAATGCACGCCACCACAAAGGCCGGCAGCAGCTCGTAGATGGCCCACGCGCCGCCCATCGGGGCAATCAGGTACTTCCATACAAATACCATCACGCCGCCGGCAACCATACCGGCCAGGGCGCCCCACTTGTTGCTGCGCTTCCAGAACAGCGAGAACAGCACCACCGGGCCAAAAGCCGCGCCAAAGCCTGCCCAAGCAAAGGAAACCACCCGGAATACCGAGCTGTTGGGGTCCCACGCCAGAGTAATACCGATGGCCGCAATAACCAGTACTGTCGCCCGTGCCACGATCATCTC
>OBAH01001996.1_pt1 | contig 10563 bp, 6 predicted proteins | sample 1517491 | NCBI WGS metagenome assembly OBAH01 (sample SAMN04571697, study PRJEB22368) | human gut metagenome | biome: human gut; material: stool | host: Homo sapiens | place: Luxembourg | collected 2012-08-03
GTGACGAAATCTATATCGACAAGCAATATACGCCGTATGATTATTTCTTCAAATGGTATGTTTCCAACCGGATCGGTAACTGGTATCAGTTCCGTCCTTCCTACCAGTGGAGCGGTTTCCGAGTAGCTGATCCTGCCGTCATCGGCCATTACACCCGATTGCTGGACCAGTTGAAGATCCCGTATGCCTGGCAAGTCGAAGGACGTACGCTGGCAGGCAGCCGGATCAATCCTTCTTTGGAAACATTGGCTACCCCGATGTTCCGTGGCAAGCAGGCGCATGAGAATGACGGCGGCTACTATTACTGGCAGCATTTCCAGTACCAGGGAGTATTCTCCGATATGGCGGCACGCAACCGTCCTTATGGCGGAATCTTTGCCAAACATCGTCCGATTTATACCGACCACGGCGTCTTTATCCATTATGATCCGGAAGGGGTGACGGACATGGCCGACGGCGCCCGCAAGCTCGTTGCCAATTTCCGCTATTCCAAAGGTCCGAGCACGCGCCATACGGGACCGTCCACGCTGTTCCGCTATCTGTATCAAGCCGGTTACGACTGGCTGGGAGCCGAACAGATGTACGGACCGGAAGAAATCATACTCTCTTCCCTGCGTGGTGCATCCCGCGCCTACAGCCGTCCGCTTTACGGGACGCTTCATGCCATGCAATGGGGCTCAGGGCCGTTTACCGATCCGAAACACTCCCTGCGCCTGTATATGTCGCTGGCCGTTGCTTATATGCACGGTTCTTCCCATATGAATACGGAAGAGGCCTTGTGGACGGACGAATATATGAACGACCGTTATTCCGTTTCCGGCAAGGAACACTTGTTTGCCCAACATCAGATGCTCGATTTCGTGGAAACGCATTCCCGCCGTGGCGACTTGAGAAGCAATGTTGCCGTGATCCAGGGGCGTAACGACGCCTGGAAGTCGTTCGGTCGTGGCAGCCTGTGGTCGCAGAAGGGTGATAAATGGAAGTTCAATAAGGCATGCGAGAGTTTCGATCTGCTGAATGTCTTCTATCCGGACAATATCGTGGATGGCTGCGGGCCGGAAGGTTGGTTTACTTCCACCCCTTACGGTACGGTTGACTTGCTTCCTGTCGAAGCGCCGCAAGACGTGATGGACCGGTATAAGGCGATGATCTTCCTCGGATGGAACAGTTACGACGCGAATGACTTCCTGCGTATCCGCGATTTTGTATTCAAGGGCGGAACGCTTTTGCTCACGGCGGCCCATCTGAACGAAGAGTTGCAGCCCGACCAGCCGGTCCGTTTCCCTGCCGACGATGCGGTTATCCGTGAGATGTTGGGAGAAAATTACCGGCAACTGACCACTAAGACGGAGATCGCCTGCGGTTCGGGAAAAATCATCTATTTCCCCCAGAAAGCCTATCCCGCCGAAATGATGTTGAAAGCTGATTATGTGGAAGCCATGAAAGAAATTGCTGCCAAGGCTGCCGGTGAGGAAACCTGCCAAGGCTGGATGGAGGCGGCTCCTTCAGTCGGTTTCACGGTTTGGGATCATTCGGACCGTCGTACGATCTATCTGTTGAATACCGATTGGGCGAGCGACCAAGACCAGCGTCCGGCCACCTTTATCTATAAAGGTAAAAAGTTTCCGGTTGTTGTGCGCCGTTATCATATTGAAACCATCCATTGCGCTGACGGCTTGGCTGTCATGCCGGCTTCCAATACGACGGATATCTTGTCTGTCTGCAAGAGAGAGAACGGCTGGGTGATCAAGGTCCAGACTACCGGAAACGATGTAGTTCAATGTATGAATGCCGTCACCGGAAAGGTCGAACCGATAAAATTCGATGAACCGGGTGTACATGAAGTGTTTGTTAATGAATAATTAGATTTTTTTTCTATATTTGCAAATATGGGGAATGCATCTTTGGACATAGATCAATACCGGCATATTTATACGGAGTATGCCCCGATGTTGATGCGCTTTGCGGAGAAGTTCGTTTCCGGTTTCTTTGCCGAAGATATTGTCCACGATGTATTCCTGAAGTTGTGGGACAAGCAGGTGTTCCGCCTTCCGGAGAATGACCTGAAACGGGTGCTTTATGTCTCCGTCCGGAATGCCTGCCTGGATTGTCTCCGCCGCATGAATATGGAGCAGGAGATCATCGATCATCGCGCCCTTCAGTTAAAATTGGAAGAGCTTGACTTCTTTGAGGCATCCGACGAACTTTTCATGCGAAAGGATTTGCTCGATCTGCTGATGAAAAAGGTTGCCGAACTGCCTGAAAGAAGCCAGCAAATCTTCCGTATGTCCTATCTCGAAGGTCTGAAAGCGGCCGAAATAGCAGAACGTCTGGATCTCTCTGTCCGTACGGTCGAGAACCAGCTTTATCGTTCCCTCCTTTATCTGCGTAAGAACTGTTCGAATCTGTTCCTACTGATATTTCTTTTATAAAGAATTTGCGCGTTGGCTTCACCCTGTCTTGCTATACGTTGAAAATCAATGTGTAAAAAAGTGAAGGCAAGCATCTGGACTGCCTTCACCTTAAAGATCTGCTTTCACTCATTGGAGTGACGAATTTGACCAAAGCCATCTTAATTCATGAGACGAAAGAATCAAAACAATCTCTTAAGTGAAAAAATAAAGGAATTATAGAAGCTTTTTAATGTCCTAATATACAAAAAATTAAGGCCTGTATTATAGCTCCTTGTATTTTTGGCCTAAGTCGAAAGCCTTTTTGCCTAGTGTCAAAAGCCTTTTCGACCTTAGTCAAAAAGGTATTCGACGTAGGTCAAAAGCTCTATGACTTTATAGTCTGACGATAAAAGTATGGCAGTTGCCACTCTATGATACTTTTCGTCCCCCCAACTCATTTACTGGTTTGTCTGTTTTTTTACTTTTATAGACCACCTATAACAGGATTTTTTAATACACAGTCAACCCAAATTAGGACGAGACACACATGGTGAAGGCAATTCCCGGATTATGACGAAAAAAATTGTTTTTCTTGTGAGTATTTTTTCTTTCCCGTTCGTTGTGTATATGTAAGAACCAAGTTAACCATGTGTCGACTTTGTATCTACATCTAATAATTAAGTGAAAATGGAAAACGAACATTTGGAATTAATCATCGGGTATTTGCAAGGACGGCTGCAAGGTCGGTCTTTGGACGATTTTTATGCCTGGGTGAATGAAAGTGCAGACAACAAAAAATTGTTTTTCGAGACCAAAGCACTTTATGAAGCCTGCGCTCCTTCCCGTGGTGCTTCTGAAATACACGATAGTTGGCTTCGCCTTCTCGATAAGAGAAAGTCCCGCCAGCGTAAAAGATATTCCTTATTGACCCGCATAAGTACTTATGCGGCTGTGGCAATGTTTGCCGCAGCCATTACTTCTACTGTGTTTATCTTTTCTTCGAGGGAATATGACGACCGGATTACCAGTTATGTCGGTGGAGACGGGCTTGAAGCGGATGTTGTTGTGTTGCCGGACGGAACCCGCGTCAGTCTCGGAACCCGGACTTCTTTCTCTTATGATTCCCGTTATGGTAAGTCCGAACGTATCGTGCAACTGGAAGGAGAAGCCTATTTTGAAGTAGCCAAAGATAAAGATAAGCCATTTATTGTCAAGACCAAAGAACAATCTATCGAAGCGCTCGGGACGAAGTTCAACGTTTCCGCTTATCCGACCGATTCGCTCCTGACTACGACACTGCTGGAAGGTTCTGTCCTGCTGACCACGCAGAACCTGTTACATCCTATGGTCTTAAAGCCGAACGAACAGTTTGTCTATAACAAAAGAACGCGATCAGCCCTCCTGCAACAGGTCGACGCCAACCGGTTTGTTTCGTGGACGACCGGATATTATTATTTCCCCGAACAAAGTCTTGAAGCTATTCTGTACCGGTTGAGCCATGTTTACGGCGTGCAGTTCACTGTTAAGTCGGAAGCACTGAAGCGCCGGACATTTACCGGGACTTTCTATCGGGGGCAGAGTATCAAAGACATCATGGAGATTATCCATCTGTCAATCCCGGTCCGGTATAAGATCGACGATCATCACGTGACAATATCAGAAATCTAAATAAAAACAAATTGCTAATCTTAGTAGGAAATATGAACACCAGTTAGTCTTAAACCAAAAAGAAGAGAAAATCTTGCCGGATCTTCTCTTCTAAAAGTGTGAACAATTAAACTCCCATTGCCGTGGGATCATGTTTAATCTTAAAAACATTCAAAAGTATGAATAATCAACGTATAGTTGTTTCTCTTAACCTGAAAAGAACTATAAAAATCATGAAATTAACCGTGTTAATGTTGGCTGTTTGTCTGTCAAGCGTGGTTGCTTCCACCTATGCGCAAACTGCTACTCTAAATGTTTCAGCTAAGAATGAAACTTTAGAAAAAGTGTTGAAACAGATCGAAAAGCAGTCCGAGTTCCTGTTTTTCTATAATCTGGAAGAGATCAACAAGAACGAAAAGATCTCTATCAATGAAAAGAATGCTAATATTCAGACTGTGTTGGATGCTATTGCAGCTAAAACAGGTTTGAAATACACTATCAAGGATCGTCACATTGTCCTGACTTCCGAGGCAGCTCCGGCTTCTACCGCCACCACGCAGCAGAATCGTAAGGTGACCGGTACTGTAAGCGATGCATTTGGCCCTGTCGCCGGTGCAAACGTTATCCAGAAAGGTACGACTAACGGTACTACTACCGACATGGATGGAAACTTTTCCATCGAAGTTCCGGCTAACGCGACTTTGCAGATTTCCTTTATCGGATACATCCCTCAGGACATTGTTGTGAAGAACCAGAATGTGATCAACGTTCTGTTGAAAGAAGATACACAGGCTTTGGAAGAAGTGATTGTTGTCGGTTACGGTACGATGAAGAAGAAGGATATGACAGGTGCAGTTGCATCTGTCAAGATGGATGATACTCCTGTGGCAACAGTGTCTACAGTTAGTCATGCTTTGGCTGGTAAGGCTGCCGGTTTGCAGGTCAGCACGATTAGTGCCCAGCCGGGTGGACAATCAACTTTCCGTATTCGCGGTGCCGCTTCTTCTGATAAGGCGGGGAATGACCCGTTGATCATTATTGATGGTTTTCCTGTGAATTCTCCGGGTTCATTGGATAGTGGTAATCAATATTCAGGAGGTAATAAAGATAATATCCTGGCTTCTATCAATCCAAACGATATTGAATCTATTGAAGTGCTGAAAGATGCAAGTTCGACAGCTATTTATGGTGCTCGTGCCGGTAACGGTGTGATCATCGTGACGACAAAACGAGGTAAGAGCGGGGCGGCTAAGGTACAGTATTCCGGATCGGCTTCTGTACAGCAGATAGCCAAATCTTACGAGATGTTGGACGCTTCCGGTTTTATGCGGGCAACAAACGATTATACTCGTGAACAATGGATGCGTACGAACGGTGTTGGCATTTATGGAGGAAAAGAGGCGACAGACCCTTCCCTGCCGGCTTTGACATTGCCTTATACAGATGCTCAGATTGCCAATCCGGCTAATAATACGAATTGGTTTGATGAAATATCCCGTTTAGGTTTTCAGACTTCTCATAACTTATCTATAACAGGAGGTAACGATAATACGAAGTACTTGGTTTCTGGAAACTATTTTAATCAGGATGGTGTGATTAAAAATAATGGAATGACAAGATACTCTCTTCGTGCCAATTTGGACCAGAAGTTGAGCAAATATGTAAAGATGGGGATTAATTTGACGGCGACACGTAATGAATATGACAACGTGCCTTTAGGTAGTGGCCAGAATGAGAATGCCGGAATTTTGGTTTCTGCGGCTCAGTTTAATCCGGCTTTGCCCATTCGGGATGAGAATGGCAATTATTCGATGAACTCCGATGCTTCTTTCTTGCCGAATCCTGTTTCATTGCTGGACATTACAGATAAGACGACTCAAGAGCGTTTATTGGCAAATGCATTTTTTGAAGTTCGCCCGATAGATGGCTTATTGTTGAAGGCAAATTTCGGTATCGACCGTAACTATCAAAAACTGAAACAATATTTGCCAACGACAACGCTTTATGGACAACGTGAGAATGGTGCGGCCTCTATTGCGCAGGGTGATAATTCCGACTACTTGATGGAATTGACTGCTAATTATACGAAACAGGTAGGCGACCATAACTTCAACGCTTTGGTTGGTCATTCTTATCAGTTGTTTACATATGAAATGTTTTCAGGAAAAAGCAATGACTTCATTACAGACGGTTTCTTGTATAACAACTTGGGCGCGGGTAATGCAAAACGTCCGACTGTAGGATCGAGTGCAACCAAATCTCGTATGGCTTCTTTCTTCGGTCGTTTGAACTATACGTTTAAAGACCGTTATCTGCTGACAGCGACATTGCGTGCCGATGGTTCTTCAAATTTTGCTTCGGGTGAACGTTGGGGATTCTTCCCTTCAGTTGCTGCCGGATGGCGGTTTACGGAAGAAGAGTTCTTGGCTCCTTTGAGAAATGTATTGTCTAATGGTAAATTACGTTTGAGCTATGGTGAAACAGGTAACTCCAACGTAGGAGATAAAGCTTATAGCTATTATAAAGTAGGTAACAATAATATCTTTGGCAATTCCATGATCAATGGTGTCTATTTGAGTCAACTCGGAAACAATGTTTTGACTTGGGAAACAGCCCGTGAATGGAACGTTGGTTTGGATTTAGGTTTCTTGGATGGACGTGTCAATGTAACTGCTGAATATTATCATAAAGTCGTTTCCGATTTGTTGAATGAACAGACTTTGCTGTCTTATAACGAGGTGAATAAAATCATTGCGAACGTGGGTAAGACTCAGAGTCAGGGTTTTGAATTGACGATCAATACGACTAATATCCGTAATAAGGATTTTGAATGGACATCAGACTTGACATTCTCTCTCTATCGTGACAAGTGGAAAGAACGTGATCCGAAATGGAAACCGAATGCTTATGATGAGTATAACGGATGGATGCGTTACTATTCCGGTTATTTGTCAGATGGTTTGGTTCAAGTAGGTGAAACGATCGACCATATGCCCGGTGCATTACCCGGACAGGTGAAGATCAAAGATATTGACGGATATGTTTATGAATCCGATGGTTCCATTAAAGTTGATAAGCATGGCATTCCGATGAAGACCGGAAAGCCTGATGGTAAGTTGGATGATGCAGATAAAGTGATTTACGGATCTGCTGACCCTGGATATTTATTTGGGTTTAATAATACTTTGCGTTGGAAAAACTTTGATCTCAATGTTTATTTCTATGGACAGTTTGATAAGCTTTCTGCCGGAAGTTATAAGAAACAATGGTTGAGTAATAACGTTAATGACTTGCGCCGTGGTTATAATCAGCCTACTTCAATATCGGATCTTTGGTCCTCCAGCAATCCGAACGGTACGTTACCCGGATATTTCCAGACTGAAAGTGCCTATGGGGTCGGTGACTATTATTATGAAAAGACTTGGTTCATCCGTTGTCGTAACATTACTTTAGGTTATAATATTCCTATTAAGACCAGCAAACATATTCTGTCTAACGTACGTGTGTATTTCGACGTGAACAATCCGTTTACAATCACTCCGTATACAGGTCTTGACCCGGAAACTGACATTTCAAGTTCAGAAAGTGCTCCATCTCAGTTGCAATGGGCTTACCCGAATGTTCGTACTTACAGCTTCGGTTTGGATATTACATTCTAATAGTATAAACAGTTAAAAATAAAGATAAAGTCATGAAGAAATTATTATATACAGTAATGTGCTGTTGCGCATTGGCCTCATGTACTAATTTGGATTCGGAAAGATATGATGCGATCAATCCGGATTTTTTCCCGACGAATGAAAAGGATGCGGAGGCGCTTGTTGTGGGAGGTGTTTATGCTCCTTTCCGTAGTGCGGAATATAGCGGTGTATTCAGTACGGCTCACAGTTTCCAGGTTATTGGTGATATGTCAACCGATATTGCTGTTTGTTGTTGGGTGAATGATAGCTGGATTCCGCTGACAACTCATAACTGGACTCCGAATCATTCTTATACGACTCTCAATTATACGGATTATGCCAAATATTTGGGTACAATGACATTGACATTGGATCGTATCTCAAATGTAGAAATGAGTGACGAGAAGAAGGCTTTACTGATGGCTGAAACTCATTTAGGCCGTGGTTGGCTGGCATTTTTATTGTATGATTTCTATGGGCCTATTCCAATTCCGACACTGGAAGATTTGAAGAATCCGTTGGATGAAGTAATTGAGCCGCGTGCGACTCAAGAAGAGATGACAAATTTCATTGAAACGGAATTGACTGAATCATTGAAAGGCTTGCCTACCCGTACGACACAGTTCGGACGCTTTGATAAAGGTTTGGCGTATACGATTCTAATGAAGTATTACATGCATGAGAAGAATTGGGCGAAAGCGGAAGAATGCGGCCGTGAATTGTTGAAAGCCGAATACGGTTATGGATTGATGGACAGATATGCAGATATCTTTACGCTTGAAAATGAAGGGAACAAGGAAATTATCTTTGCTTGTACGGAAGAAAGAGGTACAAATCTTCAGTTGTGGCATGACCATGCTTTACCGGGAAACTACCCGACTAAGAATGCTTCTATCCAGAAATGGGATGGTTATAAAGTCCCTTGGCCTTTCTACCGTACTTTTGAGGAAGGTGATGACCGTCTGTCTGTTTTGGTTGGCGAATATGTAGGTACTGATGGTGTATTGTTTAATGAAGAGTCTGATATCGCCAAACATGGTAACCTTTATTCTGGAGCTGTACCTGTAAAATATGGTGAAGACCCCGAATCTACAGGAGACGGCAGCCAGATCGACTTGGTTGTTTACCGTTACGCAGACGTCCTGACTTTGCTTTCTGAAGCAATTGTTCGTAAGGGAAATGCCGTAACTTCCGAAGCACTGGATCTGTTGAATCAAGTTCGTGTACGTGCCAAGCTGAATCCATATACAATGGGTGATGTAAAAGGAGTAGACGATTTCTTGCAGAAAGTATTGGATGAAAGAGGGCATGAGCTTTGGTTCGAAGGTGTCCGCCGTTCCGACCTGATCCGTCACGGACAGTTTATCCAGAATGCAAGAGACCGTGGTTGTACGACGACTAAAGATGAGTTTGTTTTATTCCCGCTGCCTCAAGCTGTAATCAACGAAGGTAAGGGCAAAATCGTTCAGAATCCAGGTTATTGATCCGATTCTTTTAGAGTCTATATTTAAATTGAGAAAGGGCCGCTTCATTTGCGGCCTTTTTTCTCTCCGTTAACAAATAAATATCATGAGCAATAAATATCTATTCAGTACACTTCTTGCCTGTTTCCTTTTGCAGGTCGGCTTACAGAACATACAGGCGCAGGATTATCCCGCCAGCCCGTTGGAGAAAGAGGGTTACCGTTTGATTTTTCACGATGAGTTTGAAGGGAAAGAGATCGACCGGACGAAATGGATTCCTGAGTATCTGCCTTCTTGGCCGAAAGACCGGACTGTCTGTACACCGACGTATGAGATGAAAGACGGGGTGGTCCGGTTGACGATCGACCGGGATTCAAAAAATGAGTTTGATAAGGGAATGTATATATCAGGTTTTATGAGTGCCAGCCGCACCGGTATGCATCACTATGATCCGAAAAGGAAAGCCCTTCATTCGATCAAGACGGAAGCTACACAAATAAACCAGTATGGCTATTATGAAATGCGTGCCAAGATGCAAGCTGGGGGCGGGGTGCATTGTGCCTGGTGGTTGAAGATGATCCGAACCAAAGTTGCGAGATCGATATCTTTGAAATATTGGGGACTGATGTCAATCGTATCTGGTCTACCGTACACAGCTGGAAAGACTCGACGATCCAGTATCACACGGAACATCCTTGGTTCGCTAATAAGAAATTGGCGGAAGAGTTTCATGTATATGGCTTCGACTGGACACCGGAAGGTGTGACTGTGTATGTGGATGGCATACAGGTGATGACGCATAAGGCGACGATCACTTATCCGCTGGTTCAGATTATCTCTTTCTATGACAATCGGAAAGCGAAGAACGGCTGGACAGGGACTTACGATCCTTCCGTCCCGTATCCGAAGAGTTTCGATATCGACTATATCCGCATGTACAAGAAGATACCCGAAGGCTGTCAGGCAGTACCGGAAAATGAGTTACGCATCACTTCTATCGAGCCGGCACGCTTGCAGGTATCCGAAGGAAAAGCTACCTTGCGCGATATTGACGGACATGTGACACGCGAGTTGTTATACACGCCTTCGTTTGTAAATGTGCATTATAACGACGGGACGGTAACACAGCAGTTTGTGGAATGGGAACCGTTGGATGATAAAGCTTTGCGCTTGGTTCAGGATGCCGGAACAGTTATCGTGAATGGGAAGATTACCGGTCTGCCGGATGGCTTGCTGAAAGGGCAGGAGGCTACATTGATTATAACAACAACTAAAAACGATTGATATGAAAAACATTGCGACCTTTATGCTGGTTTCCGCATTGATGCTTGGATTTTTCACCTCTTGCGATTCCGGGGTGCAGCATCGTACTTTCCGGGG
>OBAH01002020.1_pt1 | contig 10456 bp, 9 predicted proteins | sample 1517491 | NCBI WGS metagenome assembly OBAH01 (sample SAMN04571697, study PRJEB22368) | human gut metagenome | biome: human gut; material: stool | host: Homo sapiens | place: Luxembourg | collected 2012-08-03
TTCAATATTCCTCACTCGCTTGCTTTATGCCGATTTGGCAACTTTGTGCAAATCTACTCATTCCCAACTGTTTACGTTCCAACCTCTCTTATTCTCCTTTGGCTGCTTTAGAGTTTTATGTTAAACAATCTAACTCGCCGTTTTGCGCCCCGCAACTCATACTTTTTCAGAAGAGAAAACATAGAGTTAAAGAGAAGAAAACACAGCACCTTATTCAGTATTCAGTTATTCAGTTTTTTTTTAAGGGGTTACTCTTTACCCCCTTAAAAAGTAAAGTTTATATACTATCTATATATATAATATATAATATAATATAATAATAAAAAATACATTACAAAATAACCAATTCCTTTCTTCCGGGTTTTCAAACCCTTCATCCATGTAAGGGTTTAAAAAAAAACTGAATAACTGAATACTGAATACGGATGGTCTTACCCATGCCCCCTGTTTTAAGGTGTATGGGTAGTTGCTGGTATATAAAAATAACATTCCAGCGAACCATCTCATGTCATTTGATACTTTCTTCATAATTCTTTTCTTTTGATTCTATGTCGCGAAGATACAAAAGAATCCGAATAATCGGATACTATTTCATCTTTCTTATATTTTTCGCGCACTTATAAACATTCTCCCCTTGCCAGTAACTTTTTATAAAACTTTCTCCCGGTTTTCTTGCATGTTTCGAAATAAAAGTTTATCTTTGCGGCAGATTTACAGAATCTAAATTGATAATTTATGGGTAGATACATCAACCCCTTTACCGATTGGGGCTTCAAGCGTCTCTTCGGTCAAGAGTTCAGCAAGGACTTGCTGATTAATTTTTTGAACGACTTGTTTGAAGGTGAGTTTCAAATCAAGGATGTAACATTCAAGGATAAGGAACAGCTTGGAGATACTAATGATCTCCGTGGCTGCATCTTTGACATCTATTGTGTTACCGACGATGACAAGCATTTCATCGTTGAGATGCAGAACAGATGGGTACCTTTCTTTGCGGCTGCTCCCTTTCGGCTTGCCCCACACGCCCTGAAGGGGCAGAAGCTCCTAGCCCAGGGCAACACCCTGGGTATTAATGAAATATAAACCAACGCCCTGTAAGGGCAAAAGCTTTAAAAATATTCGGATTTTAATCTATAGGCTTATGGCACATGTAAATGAAACGATAGTTATAAAGAGCTCTTCTCCCAAGCTGGCAGAATGGGTAAAGAGGCTGAAGGCTCATAAGGCTGAGCAACTGGAGAAATTGCGCAACGTGGAGAAGTGTGACTTTGAATTTCAGTTCTGATGCGAGCCAATATATGATACCAGCCTCCCCTAATACTTCCTGATAACTTTTTATAAAACTTTTCCCCGATTTTCTTGCATGTTTCGAAATATTGTTGTACTTTTGAAGAAGAATATAGGAAAAGTAGAACTTTAAAATCATATAACTCTATGAGTATCAAACGATTCACCCCCCCCTATCGGTTCGGGGTACAGGCTCTGGTAGCCTTCGTTTTATTGCTTGTTCTTGCCAGTTGTAGTAAGGATGAGACCTTTAATACAGGTGAGCGTGTCATCTGTATAGAAGCTAATAGTACACGTTCTTACTATGCCATTACCGATACTGAGGGTGTTTCGTATACCACCACAGGTATAGCATGTCTTATCAATCAAGATACTAATCATCCAAAATGGATACTTAGCTATGAAGATATAGCTAAGCAACTCAATATATCTCTATCGAATGTTTCTACGATGCAAATTGCCTTTACCGGAGTCCAGAAAAATGGCCTTTGGCGCTTCGCCGTGCAGTTTGATGGTCAAAAGGAAGGCAGCGAATATTCGATAGACGTAAATCCCGAGATAGGCAATATCGAATGGGTGATGAGTATTGAAGATATGCCTGATGGGGAGGTTACGCTCCATTTTAATCATTAATTAATCAGTAAAATTTTATATAAATGGCAGTTAAGAAATCTGAGTTGTACAGCTCTTTATGGGAGAGTTGTAATCAGTTGCGTGGTGGCATGGATGCCAGCCAATATAAGGATTATGTACTTGTTGTACTCTTCCTAAAATATATCAGTGACAAGGCAAAGGCTGATAAGGATTATCTTCTCAATATTCCTGAAGGATGTTTTTGGGAGGATATTCTTGCGCTTCGTTATAAGAGTAATATCGGTGAAAGACTGAATGAAATCATCCATCAGATTGCAGAGGAAAATGATCTGAGCGGCGTGATTGATACTGCCGATTTTAATGATGATACCAAACTGGGTAAGGGTAAGGACAAGGTAGATACTTTGTCTAAACTTGTTACGGCTTTCACAAAAAATGCACTTGATTTTTCCAGCAACCGTGCTGGTGATGATGACCTTCTGGGTGATGCCTATGAATACCTGATGAAGAATTTTGCTTCAGAAAGCGGTAAGAGTAAGGGACAGTTTTATACTCCCGGCGAGGTGAGTCGTGTGATGGCAAAGGTGATTGGCATTCATCAGGATTTACATGAAAATATCTCGATTTATGACCCAACCTGTGGCTCAGGCTCACTACTTTTGAGAGCTTTGAGCGAGTCTTTGCATCCTAACAATACGGCTCTTTTTGGTCAGGAGAAAGACATCAATAATGTGGGTATGGCTAAGATGAATATGATTCTTCACGGCTATGAATGCAGTGATATTCAGCAGGGTGATACCCTTAATAATCCACAGTTCCTCAGTTCACCTACCGCCTTGCAAACCTTCAATTACGTGGTAGCCAATCCTCCTTTCAGCCAGAAATCATGGTTGAAGAGTGCTAAGGAAAACGACATGTTTGAGCGCTGGGGTAATGGTGTGGTGGATATGGAAGAAGGCTCCCGTACTCCTTCTTCTATCGGTGTACCACCTGAGAAAAACGGCGATTATGCCTTCTTGCTTCATATCATCAAGTCGATGGCTGCTGATGGTAAGGGGGCATGTATCTTGCCTCATGGAGTTTTGTTCCGTGGCAATGCAGAGGGTGAAATCCGTAAGAACATTGTCAAGGCTGGTTATATCAAGGGACTCATCGGACTGCCACAAAACCTTTTCTATGGTACCGGAATCCCTGCCTGCATCATCATTCTAGATAAGCAGGAAGCATCTGATCGTAAGGGAATCTTTATGATTGATGCCAAGGATGGCTTTGTAAAGGATGGAAATATGAACCGCCTGCGTGAAGAGGACATCCAGCGTATTGTTGACACATGGGAAGCATGGGTTGACGTACCTCATTATGCTCGTTTTGTTCCACAGGAAGAAATTGAGAAGAATGATTACAATTTGAATATCCCTCGTTATATTGAGGCTCGTGATACCGAGATAGTACAGAATATCGAAGCCCATCTTAAAGGTGGCTTGCCAAAGCACGATATAGAGCAGCTTTCCGATTATTGGAAGGCATTGCCAACATTAAAGGATGAACTGGTAAAAGATCAGGGTAATGGTTATTATGCCTGGGAGGTATCCAGAGAGCAGATTGATGGTATCATCAACGACAATGAGGATTATCAGACTCAGCAAGCTACATTGAAGCATCATTGTAGAACTGATTTTATGGAGCAGTGGCAGGAAACCATTTACGGCCTGGCAGAAAGCGTCGAAAAGCCGAAGGCTCTCATTGAAAGAATGGGACAAAGTATTCGTAATCTGTTTGGCGAGGGAAACCTGTTGGTTGATGAATATGATGCCTACGAGCAGCTGATGAATTATTGGGCAGAAACCATGCAGGATGATGTCTATATGATTATGGCTGATGGCTGGAAGCTTAACCTCCGTCCTAAGCTGAAAGAGGATAAAAAGGAAAAGAAAATGGTTCCTGTGGTGGTGAAAACCTGGAATGATTTGGAGAGTGACCTCTTGCCTGTAGAGTATATCGTCAATAGATTCTGTAAGAGTGAATTGGAAGCGTGTGATGAGTTGTCTGCCAGCATTGCTTTTATGGAAAATGAGGTGACAAGCCTTGTTGAAGAGAATGATGATGTATTTGATTCAAAGAATTTCGAGAAGGCGAAGGTTAACTTGCCTTCTGTTAAGAAGCGTGCCAAAGTTACTAAAGGTGAAGAACAGGCACGTCTTATAGAGTGGATTGAGTGGCAGAATTCCATCAAGGCAGAAAAGGCCAAGTTGAAGGAAGCCAATGACAAGTTGTTGTCTCGTGTAAAAGAGGAATATGAATTGTTGGCGCAGAATGAAATGAGAGTAAAAAATCTCGTAAAGGAGAAGTGGGTAAATGCCATTTCTGCTCGCATAGAATCTGAGTTGAGCCGTAGCATTGAGCAGCTGAAAAGTCAGCTTTCTGCCATTTCAGACCGCTATGACCAGACTCTTCCCTCTATTGATAAGGAAGTTGAAGATTATGAAAGCAGGGTGAATGCTCATCTTGCTCAAATGGGTTTTGTTCTTTAATGAATGGAGGATTGAGTATGGTTGAAATGAAAAGTGGTTATAAAATGACGGAAGTCGGGGTGATACCTGAGGACTGGGAGGTGAAAGAACTTGGTGACATAACAAAAGATATGTCAGATGGTCCTTTTGGAAGTAATTTGAAATCTTGCCATTATACCAATAATAAAGAAGTCCGAATAATTCAATTAAGTAATATTGGTACCGATGGATGGTCAGATAATAATAGAAAATATACAACATATAAGCATCTTGATACTATCAGGCGTTGCGAAGTTAAAAGTGGAAATTTAGTGATTGCAAAAATGATGCCTGCAGGAAGAGCAATTATTTGTCCTTCAACTGATGCTGCATATGTTTTGTCTTCAGATGCTGTAAGAGTCAATTTGTTAGAATGCGTTAATAATGATTACGCCTTTTATTGTACAAAGTCTGGTTATTATTTGTCGCAAATTGCAGAGAATACACAGGGTAGTACAAGGGCAAGAACAAGCATAAAAAAGCTTAGAAATATTTTGTTCTGCATGCCTGATGTAAAAGAACAAGTAGCTATTGCCGCAGCCCTCTCTGATGTCGATTCTCTTATCTCTGCTTTAACCAAAAAGATAGAGAAGAAGAAGGCAATCAAGCAGGGACTTATGCAGCAGCTTCTTACTGGTAAGAAAAGATTGCCTGGATATAAGGGATTAGCTCTTGTGAAAAATGAAAAAATGGAATATCCTGGTGATTGGGATGTTGTTAAACTGGGCGATTTATGCAGAATTATAACCAAACAAACTGGTTTTGATTATAGTGCAACAATAAAGCCCTCTTTACGAACGAGTCGAGGATTAGGAGTGCTCCCATTTATTCAAAATAAGGATTTTGAAGGATATAAGATTAATTTTAATACAGATTTCTATATCCCGAAAGATGTTGCGATGCAATTTCCTCAAATCTTGTTGGATGAACCTTCTCTTCTAGTTTCTATTTCGGGTAGAATTGGAAATGTTGGATATTATTTGTCTAGCAAATTAGCTTTTATTGGAGGTGCTATATGTGTAGCTAAATTCTGGAAGAAGGAATATATTCCTTGGGTGATGCTTTATTTGCAATCAAGTAAAGGGCAAAATGAAATCTTCATGAATGAAAAAGCAGGTGCACAACACAACATAACTGTTGAGGCTATTAGGAATTTTAGAATTCCAATGCCGTCAATGTCAGAACAAACCGCCATCGCCAATATCCTCTCCGACTGCGATTCAGAAATCGCTGCACTCGAAGAGAAGCGAGATAAATACAAGGAGATTAAGCAAGGCATGATGCAGCAACTCCTGACAGGCAAGATTCGTTTAATTTAGTAAAATGATAGCTTATGGACTCACATATAGGCGAACCCGAAAAATCGGTTCAGAATAGAGTGCTGGCTCTCTTCAAGGAGAAGCTAAAGTACGAATATCTCGGCAACTATGAGTATCGTACCTGTAATAGAAACATAGAGAGGAAGCTTCTCTTCGATTACTTGATGAGTACCCAAAAGTGGTCGAAGGAAGAGGCGAATCGTGCCATTACCCAATTGGAAAAGGAGGCATACTGCACACCTCAGAACATGCAGGAGAAAAACGAGAAGGTATATTCCCTGCTCCGTTATGGTGCGAATGTATCTCCCGATGTAGGTACCAAAAAGATTACTGTTGATCTGATAGACTGGGAGCATCCTGACAAGAATCAATTCTATATCGCAGAAGAAGTAACCATCAACAGCAGTACGCCTGATAGCTTTACGAAGCGACCAGACTTGGTTATCTATGTGAATGGTATCGTCTTGGCTGTGATAGAACTGAAACGAAGTAAGGTAAGCGTGCATGATGGTATCCGCCAGACGATAGGCAATCAGCAGGAGAATTTTATCCGTCCTTTCTTCTCAACGGTGCAACTGCTTTTTGCCGGCAACGATAGTCAGGGCTTATATTATGGCGTGATAGATACACCCGAAAAGTTCTGGCTCAGATGGAAAGAACCGGATGCAAGCATTCCTAACGAACTGGATAGAAGTGTTTCCCAGTGGTTTAATAAGGAACGATTGCTGGAAATGATTCATGATTTCCTGGTCTTTGATGCAGGAGTCAAGAAGGTTTGTCGCCCTAACCAGTATTTTGCCGTAAAGGCCGCTCAACCACGTTGCGAGAAGAAAGAAGGTGGTGTGATATGGGAAGCGCAGGGTAGTGGAAAAAGCCTGATTATGGTTTGGCTGGCAGAGTGGATTCATGAGAATATTGATAATTCACGTGTTGTTATCATCACCGACCGAGAAGAACTGGATGAACAGATTTCTGATGGTTTCAAGGATACCGGAGAAACTATTGCCCGTGCCAAGAGCGGTGCAGGTCTTATCGGTATGCTCAATGATGAGGCTCCTTGGCTGCTCTGTACCTTGATTCATAAATTTGGCAAGAAGAATGTGGAAGGTAAGGGCGATATGGCTGGAGTGAAATCAGAGATACCCCTGGAAAAGTATCTGGAGGATATCGTAGCCCAACTTCCTCAGGGATTTAAGGCAAAGGGAAACATTTTCGTCTTCATTGACGAGTGTCATAGAACGCAAGGCGGTTATCTGCATGAAGCCATGAAAACCATCATGGGCAAAGATGTGATGATGATAGGTTTTACGGGTACTCCTCTTCTCCATACGCAGAAGAAAGATACCTGGCAAACTTTCGGACCGCTGATTCATGCCTATAGGTTTAATGAAGCCGTAGAAGATGGTGTGATTCTCGACCTGCGCTATGAGTCAAGAAAAGTTGACCAGTTCTTGGGCAACAAGGATAAGATAGATGCCTGGTTTGAGAAGAAGACGAAGGGACTGAATAAGGTGGCTGCAGCCCGGCTGAAAGGCAGATGGGCAACTATGCAGAACATCTTCAGTAGTCGCCAGCGCATAGATGCAGTGGTGGGTGATATTTGCTTGGATATGGACACCACGCCGATGCTGGTAAACCGTCGTGGTAATGCCATTCTTGTGGCAGACAGCATTTATCAGGCTTGCAGATATTGGGATGCCTTCCAGAAAACAGCCTTAAAGGGACATTGTGCCGTGATTACCAGCTTTGAGGCAAAAGCAGATGATATCAATATGGCATCATCCGGCGAGAATGAGTCGGAGGATGAATACAAATATCGCATCTACAAGGAAATGACAGATGGACATAAAAGCGTTTCTGCCTTTGAGGCCTATGCCAAGAAGGAATTTATTGACCATCCTAAGAATATGCGCCTCCTGATTGTGGTAGATAAACTGCTTACTGGTTTCGATGCTCCATCTGCCTGTGTGCTTTATATTGATAAGCACATGGAAAACCATAATCTCTTCCAAGCTATCTGCCGTGTGAATCGCGTGGATGGTGATGATAAGGAATATGGCTACATTGTAGATTATCAGAATCTGTTTGAATGCATATCAGGAGCCATCGGCGACTATACTTCTGATGGTGCTGCTTTGAGCGGCTATGACAAAGAAGATATCGAAGGCTATATCAAGGAGAAAAACAAGGCGTGCCGAAAGGATTTGGAAGAAGCCAAGGAACAGGTGGAAGCCTTGCTGGCTCTCGTTCATCCTCAGACAAGAGAAGGATTCTTCAGATATTTTGTCTATGATGATAATGCCCCGGAAGAGGAGATGGACAAGCAGTTGGATGATAATGCGGAAAAGCGCTCTAAGCTTTATAAGTATGTGCGCCGCTATCTGAATTGTTATGCCAACTTAGCCAATTCGTTGGAGGATATGGGGTATAGCGAAGCGGAACGCAAGGAGTATGCTGAATGTGCCAGGAAGTATGATGCCTTGAAGCGTGAGATAGAACTGCGTAGTAACGACCATATTGATATGCGACGTTATGAACCGGATATGCGTCAGGTTCTTGACCTTTATGTGAAGGCTGAGGACAGTGAGGTGATTGCCAAACTGGACGATACTTCTTTCCTGGATATAGTGGCAGCGCAAAATGAAGAACAACTCAATGATTTGCCAGACGAATTGAAAGATGAATATGGTAGGGCATCAGCAGAGACAGTAGAAGCGAATCTGCGTGAAGTAATCCGCAAGGACAGTCCTTTCAACCCAGCTTATTACGGAAAGCTTTCCATCATCTTGCAGGAGTTGATAGATAAGCGTAAGAAAGAAATGCTGGATTACGAAGAGTATATGAAAGAACTGATAGAACTTGTGAAGAAAGCGAGAGGAAAATCAGCCAATTCATATCCTGAATCCATCAAAACACCTGGTATGCGAGCTCTCTATGATAACTTGGGACAGAATGAATACCTGGCTATTCGGGCTCATGAAGTAATCAAGAAGAATGCCCTTGTTGGTTTCAGAGATAATAGGATGAAACAAAAAAAGATAATCAGAGCACTCGCAAAATTGCTGGGAGACGAAATGGCACAGAAGATATATGATATAATCAAACTTCATGATGAGTATGGAAAAGGTTACTGTTAGTGATATTGATATTGAGGTGGAACGTAAGAATATCAAGCATATCCATCTAGCCGTGTATCCACCTGATGCAAGGGTACATATCTCGGCTCCAGAGTTTATGACGCTAGAAAGTCTCCAGCTTTATGCCATCGATCATCTGGTATGGATTCGTCAAGCCATTGCTCGAATCAATAGCACTGAGAGACAGACTGCCCGCATCTATGTATCGGGTGAAGACCATTATTACATGGGGCGTCGATATTTGCTTAAAGTTCACGAGAATGGTTTTGGACCAACGGTTAAAATCAGTGGCAGATATATCAACCTATTCGTGAAGTATGGAGCAGACAAGGTGTATCTGGCTAATGCCATGAAGGAGTGGTATCGAGCTAAGTTGATGCATTTGCTGGATACGCTGGTTCCTAAATGGGGAGAGAAGATGGGCTTGAAATGTGGTGGCTTTACTATTCGGGAAATGAAGACAAGGTGGGGTAGTTGTAACCAGCGTACCCATAAGCTTCTCTTTAACCTGGAATTGGCAAAGAAACCTAAGCCTTGCATCGAGTATGTGGTGGTGCATGAGTTAGCCCACATCGTGTCTAAAAATCACGATGCTCAGTTTAGAGCTGTGCTTGACAAGCACATGCCTATGTGGGAGAAGTACAGGGATGAACTAAATGAGTTTATTCTGTAACCATATAAGTAAGGGGAAGAAGGCGAGTAACGTAAATTGCTCACTTTTTCCCTTTTTTTGTATACTTTTCTGAGAATCATTAAAAAAGTAGTACTCTTTTTACGTCCTAAGGGGACGTAAAACGCTTGCGGGTTCCAACGATTATTGTTAATTTTACACGAACAAAATAAAATTAGCAATGGTTGAAGAAGCAAAAGAAATAGAAAATTCAGAATCTCCGGCTGTTAGATTGGTGAGATTATCATATATAGAGAGGATTGGATCTCTTCTCAGTATCATGATTGGTGAGGATATTTCTCCTCGAAAATCAATCGTGAAGGAGTTTCATGTCTCTTATGATACGATTCGAAAGTTCCTAAATTTCGATTCTAAAATAAAGTTTGATACCATTGCAAAATTTTGCCACATTATAGGTCATTATCTTCATATTGAATATGAGGCTGTCGACAACTACAAATCTAAAAAACATATCACAGATAGAGACGAAAGACTTGCACTCATAAAAAATCTGAAAAGACAATATGAAGAAATCTTTGGGGCAGGGGCAGAAGTGGTTAAAGACCTGAATAAGAAGAAAATTGATTTGCGTAAATTCGTAACGCAAGGAATAAAATAAATATAACTGGGCAGAAGAGATTATGTCGTCTGATACCAGTAGAGAGTAATAAGTTCTTATAAATAACAACAACTTAACCAGTGTAAAAATGAAAGATACAACATGAAATTTAGGGGGACATTCCTCATACTGCTCTGCAGCTTAATGTCTCCGAAGTAAGGATTCACCCTGGAAAACTTTCAGGGGCCACCTCTAATCTTTAAAGAGGAAGCATTTTTAGTCAATTTTAAAAGGTGAAGATATATGACTAAAATATTTTACGGATTGCCAATCTGGCTAGT
>OBAH01002026.1_pt1 | contig 10444 bp, 8 predicted proteins | sample 1517491 | NCBI WGS metagenome assembly OBAH01 (sample SAMN04571697, study PRJEB22368) | human gut metagenome | biome: human gut; material: stool | host: Homo sapiens | place: Luxembourg | collected 2012-08-03
ATGTTGTAACAGAAAATGCAATTGATATTGATGGATATAATAAAGTAAATCCAACAAGTGCAAACATAAAAATAACAACAGGAACAAATGAGCATACATTCTATTACACAAAGAGAAATGACTTAAGTTACACAGTAAATTACTTAAAGAAAGATACAAACAATGTGTTACATGATGCAAAAACGGTAGAAAATAAAACATTTGAAGAAATAATAACCGCATCAGTTAATGGAAATGCAATAGAAAAACCAGAAACAATAGATGGATACAATTGCATAGAAGTAGACAAAGAAACACTAACAATTGGAACGGACATAAGTAAAAATGTAATAAACTTCTATTACACAAAGAGAAACGACCTAAGTTATACAGTATATTACAAAGAGCAAAGAACAGAAAAAGAACTTGCAAATGCAAAAGTAGTAGATGGTAAAACATTTGGAGATGTTGTAACAGAAAATGCAATTGATATTGATGGATATAATAAAGTAAATCCAACAAGTGCAGACATAACAATAACAACAGGAACAAATGAATATACATTCTATTATACAAAGAGAAATGACTTAAGTTATACAGTAAATTACTATTATAATGGAGAATTAAAGCATAGTGTAACTTTTGATAATATGGAATATCTTGATAAAATATCAGGTGTTAAAGAGATGCCAAAATATAATGGAGTAACATATACTAAATATGATTTAAAAACATCAAGTGCAAATGGATTACTACCTTTAATAATTGGCACAGGATCAAATTATATTAATGTATATTATGGTACACCAAATGTAACAATAAGCAAGAACGTAAATAAAACTGCAGTAAAAGTTGGAGATACATTACACTATACAATTGAAGTTACAGAAACTAGAGGATTTGTAGATGCTTCAGGAGTAAATGTAACAGATACAATACCAGAAGGATTAGAAAACATCAAAAACATTACTCAAAATGGTGTTGTAAAAGGTTCAAAGATTGAGTGGAACAATTTGGCAATAACAAAGAATTCAAGTATAACACTAGAATTTGATGCAACAGTTAGTGCTACTACAATAGGAAAAACGATTTCAAATACTGCAAATTTAGGTGGCACAACGAGTGGAGATAGTAATACAGTAACAACAACTGTATCTGAATTAAAAGCTGCAGTAAAAGAAATAAAAAAAGGAACAACCGGAAAAGACGCTGTAAACGTTGTACTTGTAATGGATTTATCTTATAGTATGCAAGAGAAAAAGACAACTGATAATGTTACAAGATTAGAGGCTGCAAAAACAGCTGCAACAAAATTCATAAACTCTATATATACAAAGGATCCAGAATCAAAGGTGACAGTAACAGTTCTTACATTTAATACTAAAAACCCAGTTACAAGAACTGCATATGTTGGAAAAACAGAATGTACAGCTTGGCACGATCATTACTGGAATGGCTGTAAGAAGATTAATGGTGTTTGGTACTCAGATTGGGAAGAAACAACAGAAACTGTACCATATTCAGGAACTTCAACACTTGGATTCGCAGATAAGACAAATTACAGTAGCCTTGTAAGCAAGATAAATGCAATAACTTTACCAGATTCAAACCCAACATACCAAAATGGAGGATGGAATACTAGTGGTTTAGGAACTGACGTATCTGCAGCATTAACATTAACTAATAGTACAGTAAATGAATTGAAAACAAATTATTCTGAAAATTCTAATGTTGTAATACTTTTATCTGATGGAGCTCCAACAACAAGTTATTCAGGAAATTCTAGTAGTAATAATTATGAAGGATTAAGAAATCAAGCTTCAGAAATTAAAGGAAATCCAATAACAACAGAATTTTATTCAATCCAGTTTGGAACTGAAAAGGGAGCAGAAAAATTGTTAAAAGCAATGTCATCAAATAATACTGTTTACACATCGAATAGTATAAACTCATTAGTTGAAAACTTTACTAACATATTGGATCAAAATACAACAAAAGACCCAATAGACACAGTAAACGGAAAATATACAACTACATTATCAAATCCTTTAGTAGTAGATGCTGACAATCCAATAACAGTAACTTATAAAGGAACAACATTATTTACATGCACAAGTTTGCCAAACAACGGATTAACATACGATTCTACAACCAAGACAATAACATGGGATATAAATGCATGGAACGCAGTTAAAGACAATACTAAAGTAACTACGAATGACATTGTTATACAGTGCTATGTAGAAAGATAATGTAAAACATAATATTTTACAAAATAATAAAACCTATCAATTTTAAGTTGATAGGTTTTATTCGTGTTAATGGACATTTTAAGTAGTATGGTGTCATTTTAAATATATAGTAAAAAAATAATAGAACCGCTGTAATATCAGTGGCTATAATTTAATTTTTTGTTATTTTTATATGTTTTGCATTCGTAAGATTTTCTTTAGAATTTATATTTATTTTTTTAGTACTATTAGAAATAACTTTGCTTACATAAGTATCAAATGATACAATGTCAGATTGATTTTCATCAAGCAATGTTACAGTTAAATGCAAATCAGAGATATCTTCCTCAGAAGTATTATCTAAAAATACAGATACCTTGGTTTGTTTTGGATTTGATGTGTCTATTTGAAAATTTTTTATTTCTAAGCACTCTAAATTTTCTACAGTATTTGTAGTTTCCTCAACAACTTCTAAATTCTCAATATTAACTTCATTAAGAGTTTCATTTGAAAATATGGTATTTTCGACTTTTGACGAGATGTTTTTACTATTTTGGCTATTAAAAAAAGTATATATAGAATCTCTAAAATGATATAATGATAACAAAATAATTACAATAATCAAAAAAATAAATACAGGTAAAATATTAAATTTGTGACTGCTATTATTTGAAGAATTATTAGCAGAATGTCTTCCTTTACTCATGTTTAATCCCCCTATGAACAGTATATATAATACAATAGATTTTCTATAATGTCAAATAAAGTAGAAAATATTGGAAAAAACATATTGAATAAGATAAAATACAAAAATGTGATGAAAACCTAAAAAAACTCTGCAAAAGTGTGATAAAATTCCTCAAAAACCTTGCAAAAATGTGATTCGCACATTTAATAACTAGAATACATGGAAAAATTCATATAGTGTTTGCTATTAATTTCCACAATTACATTGCTAAATGAGAAATATTGTGATAAATTAAATAAAAAATAGATGGAGACTAAAATGAAAAAAATAAAAGAATTTTTGCAAGATAACAAAAAAACAATAATATTAGCATTTGTTGGAAGTGCAATATTATTAGCATATTACTTAATTTTTTATTTTGAATGTGACTTTATAAACAACAAAATATATTTAATTACAGTAATAGTTGGTTTTGCTTTCCAAATGATACAAACATCATTCTTTTCATCAGGAGAAATTTTATTAAGTTTGTGTTCATTTACTGTAGTACCATATTTTTATAATTATTATGAATCATCAAAGAATAAATAACAATGGAAAATACTATTGTCGAGTTATTGACAAGTTGCAAAAGCTATAATTATAATAGAATAAAAAAAGGAAAAATTATGATAGATAAGCAAGAGTTACACAAAATATTTTCAGAAATGCGAAAAGGTAATAATTCACAATTTGAAATTCTATATAAAAATTATAATCAATTGGTTTATAAAATTGCATTTTCTATATTGAAAAACAAAGAAAATAGCGAAGATGCGATGCAGACTGTTTTTGCAAAGATATGTAATTTAAAGAAAGAACAGCTACCAAGTTCAAAAGAGGCAACTTGGTTATATGCTGTTACGAAGAATGAAGCACTTACATTTCTAAGAAAAGAAATGACGAATATTTCATTAGAGGAAGCCTACAATATAGACACAGGCAAAGAATGCAAAGAACTTCAAGATATTGTAGATACAGAAAAATACAACAAAATAATAACTGGATTATCACTTAAAGAAAAAGAGATTGTATCGCTAAAAATAGTTGGCGAATTATCTTTTAAAGAGATAGCAAGAATCCTGAATGAACCAATCGGAACCGTTCAATGGAGATATTACAAGGCGTTAAATAGCTTGAAACTAATGCTTGGAAATATCAGCATGTTTATTGTAACACTAACATTATATATTAGTTCTGTAAGAAACCAAAAAAGAGATATATCTAAAACAAACACGGAGCAATCACAGAATAATATAGTTAAGGAGAATACAACATCAATGTCGGAAAACTCTAAAACCAACGATTCCACAGATTCAATACAAGATTCTCAGATGGAAAATAAAAATGAGTTAAGCAATAATATAAATGAAGATGTTGCAAATAATGTAACAGGACAGGAATATGCAGGAATAACTGAGATTAACAATCAACCGAATAATATACAAAGTAATATTTATTTGTCTTTGGCATCGATATTTTTAGTACTAACTATAATATTTGCAATAATTTTCACAAAACAAAGACATAATAGATAAAAATTATAGATGTTTTAAAAAAAATATGATAAAATAATAAAGTATAAGGGAGGTACAGATGGAAAGAATAAATATTGATACAATAAAAAAATTTGTTACTTGTGGAAAGATAAGATGGACCAACCATGTGATAATAAGACTATTACAAAGAAATATAAATCAGAGGGATGTTGAACATGCTTTGCTTAATGGAACTATTATAGAAGAGTATGAAAATGATTATCCATATCCAAGTTGTTTAGTTTATGGAATAAGTGTGAATAACAAAATATTACATATAGTTTGCGGATTTAATGGTGAAGAACTTTGGATAATAACCGCATACTATCCAAATAGAGATGAATGGAATGAAGATATGAAAACTAGAAAGGAGAGTAAATAATAATGAATTGTTTTATGTGTAAAGGAAAATTAGAAGAAAAAAATACTACTTTTATGGTGGAGTTAGATAATTGCATTATAATTATAAAAAATGTACCTTCGCTTGTATGCGAACAGTGTGGAGAGGTTTCGTACAGTAACGAGGTTTCAAAACAATTGGAGAAACTTGTAAATGCAGTTAGAAATTCAATTACAGAAATTACTATAATTAACTATTCTGAAAAAGTTGCATAATAAAAATATCAAACAGTCATACAATATTGATTGTTTGATATTTTTTTACAAAACACCAACAAAATATAACCAATTCTGCATCTAAATAGTAGAAAGCAGAAATGCTGAAAGAAAGGAAAGGTGTTACGTATGAAAAAGAAAATTATACTAATAATTATTGTGTTAATCGTTATTACTTTAGCAGGAGGAGTATATTATAAAATAAATCATCAGGAAAACTCGAAAAACTTAAGTGAGGAAAATGATTCACAAAATCGCAATGAGGAGATTTCAACAAATAATGAGCCTAAGGTAGATTCTTATGGATACAGAGCTTTATCGGAACTTCCACAAGATTATTCGTTGGAGCAGGCGATTGATGACGGCTGTGTAGTAATTACATATAATAAAATTTACGGTAAAGACAAACTTGATAAATTTATTGAAAACACAAAAATAAATTCTCAAGAGAGAAAAGAGGATAAAATAAGAATTGTACAGTTTACTGTTGAGGGCGATTTGATTATAAAGGATCTAGAATACAAAAAAGAAGAAAGATTAGACGACTGCTTTAAGTTGGATAAAACGGGCTATATTCTAACTGTGGATAATACTAGAGATAAGTTTTCGGCAGATGAGGATAGAAAAATTGCAGTTGATGATGATATACCAGCAGTTTTCTATGGGATAATCAAGGAAGAAAAAGATGATGACATACATATTGTATTAGCTTTGTATGCAGAAATAGATTACGCAAGTGATGCTGCAAAGATATACAAAGCAATTGAGGTTTGTGAGTACAGAAAGAGTATAGAAGATAGCGAAGTAACAATAATGGAAGAATAATGTATAATAATTTTAATAATCTAATAAAATGACAGAAAAATTAAGAAAATATATATTATAACAAAAGTATTTAAAATAAAGGAGAAAATCACTAATTATATGAGTTTTCTCCTTTTACTAATGACTTACATAACATTTATGCTATGGACACTAATGTAATAATATTATATGAAAAAATCAAGAATATATACAATAAAAAAACGATAGCTTTTTAGCTATCGGAATATAATGATTACGTTCTTTTTAGAACGGACACTAATGTTTTAGTAATTTTATTATAAAACAGTCATGAAAAAATGTCAAGAAAAATTTAAAATTTTATTCATTTTTCAAGGGTTTTAACCTATATAAAATTTCAAGTTGTGAATTGATTTCGGTCCAGTCATTTTTAGAAATAACTACTAATTTTCCTTTTCTTCTAAATGGATCCGTAATTCTTATTTTGCTAACAACTTTTAATTGTTCAACTAAAACAGTAGAATCGATTTTCTCTAAGTCAACGTGAAACCATAATTCATCATTTAACCTTTTAGTTGTTAAAGGAAGAATTGTACAAATTGGATAATTCTTAGAGGATCTTAATATTAAAACTGGCCTTAATTTGTTTTGTTCACTACCAATGTTTACACCTAAATTGCACCAGTAAATAAAATTATTGTATATTGGAAATTGTGGGAGCTTCCCGTTATACCTTAAATATGTTTTTTCTTTAGTCCACTCAGAAAATTGAATTGCATCAGGAGTATTAATAGTATCTAGAAAAATTTTGGCTTCTTCGAGATTATTGTGGATTTCTGTATTCATAATATCACCTCACTTTTTAGTATAACATATTATAAAAAACAAGTAAACAAAAGTTCGTAATATTTTATGCAATATTTTTTTATAAGATAGAATCCACTTTGTAAATTACCAAGGACTAGACCGTTCGATTAGTGAAAAATCAAAAAAGTTCTCCCATTATTTAGAAAAGTATGATATAATGCTTTTGAAATAAAGGGAGATTTTAGTTTAGAATAATTTCACAACTAATATGCCTTAAACAAATTAAAAAGGGAAAATTTTATGGAAAAGGTAAAAGATTTTTTTAACAGGCTTACATCGAATTACAAAACGTACGTAAAACAGTACATGGCAACAAATATAGTAATAATTATTGCAACACTTGTGTTTACATTTGCAAATTTTAATGCATGGAGCAAGTTTTTAACTTCGTTTGCGATTATTGCTGTAATTGCTGCCATTAATTTCTTTGTGGCTGAGTCATATTTTAAGAAGAAAAGTGCAAGAATTTATTCGTACATTATAGGATTTGCAATTGCAGGTATATTCGAAAGATTTGTTCATTATAATGCCTTCGGAACAAGTATATACAGAATTTTAATAGGATATTCCATAGTAGCTTTTTTAATAGGTCTATTTAAAGTTATAAAAAATTCTGGGCTAGAATTATCAAAATATTGTACCAGAGCTTTCAAAAATTTATTTGGAACAGGTGTAATATATGGAATTTTAGTTGTAGGATTTATTTTAATAATGACAATAGCAATCAGCTTGCTAACTTCAGGCAAAGATTATGAACCAGTAATGAGGGCGCAAATTGCAATATTTGGCTTGTTCTTAGTTCCGGCAACTTTGCTATCAATAACAAACACAGAAGGCGAAAGCTCTAAGTTTACAGAAGCGGTAATTTCATTTGTGTTACTGCCATTAACGGCTCTTGCAACTATAATAATCTACATATATATGCTGAAAATATTAGCATTAAGACAAATTCCACAAAATTCGATCTATAGAATTATAGCAGGCCTGTTTGTTGTGGCTTTTCCGGTATGGGTAATGACTTACGAATACAAACAGAAAAATAAATTTGTAGAAGTATTTTCAAAAATAATGCCGATAGCATTCATTCCGTTGATTGGACTTCAGGTATATTCGATTGGAGCAAGAATTGGTGAGAATGGAATTACACCTGTAAGATACATGGGAGTAATGTTTATAATATTTGAAATCATAGCAATAGTTCTATCTATAGTAAATAAAAGAAAATATTTAACCAATGCTGTGCTAGTTGCAGCGGGACTGATGGCAATTTCAACAATATTACCAGTAGTAAACATGGAAGAAATATCTAATTACAATCAGGCATCAAGATTAAAAAATGCATGGAGAGAAGGAGAAAGCTTTACAAGTCTTTCAAGTGAAGAAAAAGCGACAGCCTCAAGTGCTTATAGATATTTGTTAAGACAGGAAAATTCCGAAAAATACTTACCAAAGTATTTGGATAAAGAAGAACTTACTGAAAAATTAATAGAACATTATAGTCCATACGGTGACGAAGACGAAACGTATGATGAAAAAAGAACAACATATAAAAGAGTAAATTATCAATATCCAGACGATGGTGTAATAACTGTAGAAGGATACAACTGTATAAAGAAATTCAAAGTCTATGAATATGATGTAAATGAAAAACAATTGGAAAATATAAGCATAGATGATACATTTAGCATAAACTTAAAATATTATGTGCTTGGATTGATAGAAGCCAATAAAAATGGTGATGAAAGTGCTAAAGAATATATTGTAAACCATAGAGTTCACAAAGTGGACGATTCAAGAAACATCTATATTACAGATGTGAATTTAAGCTATAATGTAGACTCAAAAGGTAATTATGATTCTGAAAATGAAATATCGATAGTAATAAAAGGATGTTTTTTAATTAAATAGAGAAATGATGAAGTAAAGGAGAAAACTAACATATAAGTTTTCTCCTTTCACTAAGCAATGTTTCATGAAATAATTTTTATTAAATGGAGCCTTTTTGTTAAATCTTGTAAAATACTAAAAAGGGCTTGAAAAAAATTACTGTTATATATATAATAAAACTTGTAAGTCGAAAAAAGAATAAAATACATAGAAAATGACGAAAGAAAGAAGAAACATACAAATGAGTAACAAAAAATGAAAGAACATTCAAAATTATAAATTTAAAATATTACAAAAATAAAGGAAAGACAAGCCATATGGCAAAATAAAAAATGAAAGGATGTTCAAAACATGAAAAAAATTAGATTCGAGAGAAACAAGATAATACTAGCAATTATAGATATTTTAATAATTGCATTAGCTTGTATATTCTCTAAATTTTTATTATCAAACACATTTTATTTTAAAGCAGAAGAATGGAAACAAATTGGAATTACTATTGCTTTATCTATTGTAATATACCAAATCTTTTTTAGAATATTTAATTTATACAGAAGCATTACAAGATACGAAAATGGAAGAGATTATTTAATTTATATATTCGTATGTGCAATTTCTTGCATAACCACCTACATAATAAAAAATATATTTAAAATAGATACATTTACAACAAAAGAGTGCATTTTGTCGTGTATACTAATAGCCGTTGGAACTGTTTCTTGTAGAGTTGTTATAAGAATGTTGCTAAATGAAACTTTGCCAGCAGAAAAAAAGAATGATGAACCAGTAATTGCAAAAAGATTACTTATAATAGGTGCTGGCAGATCTTCAAGAGATATTATTAAAGCTATTAGAGAAGGTTTAAAAAATACATATTATATAGTTGGACTAATTGATGATAATCCGGCAAAATGGAATTGCTCAATTTCTGGTGTTAAAATCTTAGGAAATAGGGATAAAATTCAAGAAGTATGCAAAAAATATAATGTTCAAGAAATATTTTTCTCAATTACAAATATTTCACCAGAGAATAAAAAAGAGTTATTGCATATTTGCCAAGAGACAAACGCAAAAATTAGAATACTTCCATCTACAGAAGATATTATTAAGAATAAAAATGTATTAGACAGTTTAAAAGATGTTGAGATAGAAGATTTACTAGGAAGAGATCCAATTAAGCTTGATAACAATAATATAGAAAGTTTAATAAAAGGACATGCTATACTAGTAACTGGTGGAGGAGGTTCAATAGGGTCTGAGTTATGCAGACAGATTGCATCTTTTAACCCGGAATTACTTATAATATTTGATATTTATGAGAACAATTTGTATAATATTGAATTAGAATTGAGAGCAAAATATCCAAACTTAAGTATAAAAGGAATAATTGGAAGTGTAAGAGATAAGAAAAAACTAGAAGATGTTTTCTCAAAATATAGACCATATTTAGTATTCCATGCAGCAGCACATAAACACGTTCCATTAATGGAAGTTAGCCCATTAGAAGCAATAAAAAATAATGTTTTAGGAACACAAAATGTTGCAGATTGTGCAGATAAATTCGGAACAAAGAGATTTATCTTAATATCAACAGATAAGGCTGTAAACCCTACAAATATAATGGGCGCAAGTAAGAGAATGTGTGAAATGGTAATTCAAGCAAAAAATAAAACTAGCAAAACAGAATACGCAGCAGTTAGATTTGGAAACGTTTTAGGAAGTAATGGTTCTGTTGTTCCATTATTTAAGAAACAAATAAAAGAAGGCGGACCAGTTACAGTTACGCATCCAGATATTATTCGTTATTTTATGACGAT
>OBAH01002036.1_pt1 | contig 10411 bp, 10 predicted proteins | sample 1517491 | NCBI WGS metagenome assembly OBAH01 (sample SAMN04571697, study PRJEB22368) | human gut metagenome | biome: human gut; material: stool | host: Homo sapiens | place: Luxembourg | collected 2012-08-03
CTATCAGTACGACATATGATTTGCCGGTATATTTGATGCTGGCATTTTTGAAGATATCCCTCAGCTTCTGCATTCTGTCTACATACGGCATTTCAATTTTCCTGCTGTTGATTGGTAATTAAAGCATCGAAAACTTCCATGTCCTTTGTAGAATGATGCGAAGTGGTCTGCCCTCTTCAAAGTGGTGTGCACCTGTAAAACAAATGCGACGAAACCATCGTGAGAATTGCGAGTCCCTGCGTCATTTTAATATCTTTCCTTGCCAGTTCCATATTGCCCTCTTTCTCTTTCAACGTACGTTCCAATTGTTTTTACTTTCTTTGCTTTTGTACTCCCATGATCCAAGGTATATAATTATGAATTATATATATTAACGGTACCTCCATTAACATAATCAGTATCATTAAACCTATTCCCAATATTATATCCATGCATATTTATCTCATAGGCTTTTTGGGCTTACACAATATACTTTTTCAATATTGGTATGTGGTTTAGTATTCCTGAAATGAGAAATGATCCGCAAAACACTATAACACCGATAATCGGAACCGCAAGTAACGAATTAAATGTAAGTGTATTTAATCCCAAATATTTTAGAACACTAATCACAAACGGATGTATCAAATAAGCACCAAAACTATATTTTGAAAGTAAAAATATTATACCTTTTGCTTTTTCTGAAAACTTAATTTTGGAAAAAACATTCTTGCAAAAAAGAAATATGCAAACTGCTTCTAAAAATACATTTACTGTGAAGTTTCCAAAAAACAGTTCACTAGGTTTTCCTTGATATCTTGTTGCAACAGCAGTGAAAATCACCGTTGAAGAAAATCCAACAATCCCTAAAGCATATATGAGTATTGAAAATTTTCTTGAAATATCTTTTCTGCTAAAATAATATCCCAAAATAAAGTAAATAGTATAACCTAAAACAAAATTCAACGAAACTTTATCAATTATGCCCTGCATAAAAGATGAATATTTATCATTGACTATCCCTGTAACAGAGATAATTTCAGGTATTACTATTGCAAAAATAAAAGCCAATATTAGAAAGTATTTCATCAGCGAATTATCTTTTACAATTAATCTCAAAAAAGGAATAACCATATATAAACCAACTATCATAAACAAAAACCACATATGATAATGTCCATTTATAAAAGCGTCTAAAGCACTTTTTATCCCTGCTCCCCTAACAAATGAAATACTTGCATAAAACAGAGACCAAAATAAAAAGGCTGTTATAATTCGTGAAATGTTCTTTTTATAAATCCGTTCAATAGGTTGATTTCCAGAAAGAAATAATGCTCCACTAATCATTGTGAATACTGGTACTCCCCATCGAACTATACTGTCATAGAAATTAGATACATTCCATTCAAAAGAATGAATATCCGTACCATACCAATTATCTGCAGCAATATGAAGTATCATTACTGCAAAAGTGGCAAAAATCCTTAAAATGTCATAATATGCTTGTCTGTCTGTCAAAATTTTGTTTCCCATAATCCACTTTGTCAAGTCCTTTTTTATATTTTCATTGTTGCTTTTCGTTAAGACACAATAAACCAAGATATATGATACAACAAACTATCCTATATGGTCAAGGATTTGTTTGTTCACAAAATTTTCACAAAGCACGGAAAAACCACACCGAAAAACTTTTTAACATAGTAATGTAGTTTTTACAATTTTTACACTCGCTGGAGACAGACTGGTGTTCAAAGTCTCATTCGTCGAAATTTCTTTTTCCGTTGGCATTTTGGCAAAAATCATATCAGTATCCGATTGTTCGTCCAATGTTTTCAGCTTGCGCATCCAGTAACTCATTGTAGAGACTGGAACGTGATGTTCCTGACACCATGTTTTGCAAGTCTGCCCACTGAATTGGAATGCACGGATTCTTTCAGACCACAGCGTGATTTTTTCATCTGTTTTCATAATGATACAGTTTCCTTCCTTTGTTATGAAAAGAATGTATTAGAAAAATATGGGCGCTAACAGATACGGATGATTACCTACTTACACTTCTTGCGATTCTTTATTTTCATATTTTTATAGGAAAAAACCTGCGAATAAATATAGATTCTTTTTATAATATTAAACATTTTTTTCTCGTTTAGTATTTTTTTCGTCACCATATATTCCGGAAACAAACAATCCTGCCACGGATACATCGAATCAAGCTTCATTCCATCATGCAAATATTTATTGCAAAATCTGAATATCCAGGATTGATTGCTCATACTTTGACGATGTTCTTCCCTTTCCAGAACAAAACTTCGTTTTACCTTATATGTAGAGCTTAAGTTTGTTTCTGTACGATAAGTGTGTACCGCTACACTTTTATTGTAAAAATAGATTTTCTTTTTTTTGCATAACTTTTCAGCATAGATTTCATCAACTGAATAGCCATACTTTTGTTCATATTCTTCGAACCCATCTCTTTTGTATAATGTCCCACAGGTTGGCAGTGTCTTTCCCTCTAATCCTCCAAAAAAGTAATCCCCTGATTTATATTTTTTTATTTTCCCTTTTTTCAAATTATCATAGACTCTTTTAATCCCATGGTAATCACGCCTCACTTTTTTCCCATCTGCCCATTCATCATTGTCCCAAAATAATACATCAAATCGTAATTTACTTTTCATTACTTTTGCAACTTCATCTAGATAATTTGAATACAAAAAATCATCATCATGAAGAAGTGCTACGTATCCTGTACTTGCTAACTGAATACAATGATTCCAGTTACCAGACATTCCAAGAGCTGGCAGATTAAAATGATATTCTATCTCAAGATTCGTCCATTTTTCTAACAATTGTACGATTTGCTGATGTATTTCATCTGTACTAAAGTCCTCAGATATAATGACCTTGCAGTCAACTTCTTTATTCTTTTGCGTTGCAATGCTTTTAAGAGCAGTGTTTAATGTATCTACATTTTTGTATACCGGGATTCCAATTGTTAATTCCATATCTTTTTGTTCTTCCTTATTTATCGTATATCTTATAAAACAGCTTCATTCCTGTCAGCCTGAAATACAAAATCACTGGATTCATATGTACATTTCTGGCTATTTGCATAAACGAATATTTATTTCTTAATTTGTAGTAATATTGCAGGTATTGATTCCACATCTTTAATCCTGTCATTTTATGATATAACTTTTCCTGATACAAAAACAATCCATACCCTTTCGGTGATGTTAAGAACATTTTCTCAGAATTCATCGTTAATCCGTCTGGCAGGTAATCACATATATATATGATTTTATTAAAATATCGAAGTTTATATCCGGCAGCTGCAATTCTGTCCCACACAATACACTCGGTCAAGAACTTTTCTCCCTCAAACTCTGGAAATGGATATTGTTTTATGACTTTTGTATAAAATACCTCTGCTTTGTCCCCAGTAATTCCATACTTCATTCGTTCTAGTGAAGTAATATCAATCACATCGCCTTTAAAGGTGGTTCCCATAATCTCATTTTCTGAATATCCCCTTTCGCCACAAATTCCGGCAAAATTTTTTTTCTGCTCTTTTGGAATAGCCTTTTCCACCTGATCCACAATCTCTAGTGAAGTATTGGTTAAATAATCGTCAGAATCTACGATAAAGAACAGTTCTCCCCTGGCTTTTTGAACTCCTAGATTGATTGCCCGGTGTTTTCCTCCATTTTCTACTTTTTCAAAAATGATAGGAAAATCATTGTTATCCTGAATAAAGCTTTGTATTTTTTCACTTGTATTATCACTTGATCCATCATCAATAATCAGCCATTCAAAGTTTCGAAATGTCTGATTCTGAAGTGATCGATACAATTTTTCAATTATATATCCGCGATTATACGCAGGTGTAAATACCGTAATTCTCATACCTTATAATATCCTTATATTTTTTATCTGCATATCATCAAAACATACATGTCCCCAATATTGATGTAACCACATTAGGCTACCCTTATCCTTATTCGTCACTTCAAATACTAATGCTGGTTCGACACGATCTACTCCCACCTGATTACCGAATTTATCATATTCATACGCTAATGCTACCGCATGATATCTGCCAGGTGCAAAATTTTTGGTTGCTAATTCAATATCCAGATCTACCTTTTGCCCTTTAGAAGCAGACAATTCTTTGTTCGTAAAGACAGTACCCACAACCGTTCCATCTTTATAATATATTTCAAAGCGAAATCCTACATTTTCTGCTTCTGCATTTGCTTTGCAATGTAAAGTAAACTTTAGATTTTCTCCTTGTGATACACGATTTTCTGTTCTATCATTAATATCCAGCCCCAACAGTTGAATACTTCTGGTCTCATTCTCTGATCTGGGAATATTTGAATAATCGTAAGATGTTTTTAATTCATCTGACTGATTCATATAAATAGAAATCGCCTCTTCTACATCTCCATCATAGACCAGATGACCTTTCTGGAGAACAATACATCTGTCACATAATTGTCTAATTGTATTCATATTATGGCTTACATAAAGAATTGTTCTTCCTTCCTGCTCTGCAACCTCGCACATTTTATTCAAACATTTTTTCTGAAAATTCATATCTCCAACTGCAAGGACTTCATCCATAATCAGTATTTCAGAATCCAAATGTGCAGCCACGGAAAAGGCTAGCTTAACATACATACCCGATGAATATCTTTTTACCGGTGTATCAATAAACTGTCTGCATTCTGAAAAATCAATAATGTCTTCTATCTTCTTATCAACTTCTTCTTTAGACATTCCAAGAATTGCACCATTCAAATATACATTTTCTCTACCTGTTAGTTCCGGATGAAATCCTGTTCCGACTTCAAGCATACTGCTGATTCGTCCATTAATGTAAATGGTGCCTTCTGTCGGAGCCGTTACTCGTGACAAGAGTTTCAGTGTTGTGGACTTACCTGCTCCATTTCCTCCTATAATTCCGAGGCGTTCTCCCTTTTTAACCTCGAAACTAATCCCATCGAGTGCCATGAAGGAACCCCTTTTTGTATTTGTATCGGATCCTATTTTTAGATTTGGATCCTCTTTTCCTCTAATTCTTGCCCACCAGCTCTGAATATCTCCTTGAAGGGTTCCCCCTCCGATTACGCCAAGGCGATAACGTTTCTTAATATTATCCACCTTTAGTACTAATTCGTTATCCATGAATTTTCTCCTTGCACAAAACTATCATTACTTTCCAAATAGTTTTTTTATCTTATTATATTTGCTGTCTCCTAATATTCCTTTTATGATTCGATTTGGCATATGCCTATAATAATCTTTTTTCTTTTGTTTTAGTTCTTCTCTATACTGTTTTTGTTTTTTTTCATCATACCACGATGCACTGTAATGGTGAATCGAATATGTATGTCTCGTTATTCTCTTTACACCAGTTGTCCAACTTTTCGGACAAAAATACTCCGACGGATAAATCGTAATCCCCTGCAGTTTCTGCAATTTATTTTGATTTTCATACCCAAGTTGTTTTAAAAAATTCGTTATATACACCGGAATTGCTACCATGTTATACGTATTGTCACTATTTAAAAACTGTAATTCATCATAACAGCTTCGCATATTTCCGATAAGTGGATGTCCCTTTTCTGCTCCGAATCCCAATCCAAGAGCAACATTGTTTTCGTTCTCGTTAATCGACTCTATCCCTGCAAATGCTTCGTTTGATAATAAATCATCTATATTTTTTATCAATTCCACATCTGTATCAAGATATATTCCTCCATGTTCATAAATAATGTCCAGCCTCATGTAGTCTGTTACAAAAGCCCATTTTTTTGCTTCATACGCCTGCTTCATATATATGTTTTTTGAAATATCATAATTGCTTTCATTCCACTCGATTATTTCATAATCAGGGCAATATTTTTTCCAGCTCTGGATGCATTTTTTGACAAGTGGTGGTTTGGAATTTCCCCCTACCCAGCAATAGTGTATCTTTTTTGGTATCATCTTTACAATTCTCTTTCGCTATTTTTATACAGTATCCATAAAAGTTTTTTCAACTTTATTGAATATTACAATTCCAATAAACATGATAACTGCCGTCATCCCCATACTGATTGCAAGATACATCGGTGACCATGTACCGCTTCCGGTAAATCCATAACGAAATGCCTCTACGATTGGAACAACCGGATTTAACATTAACAGTTTTCCCCATTTTTCTGGTACAGCGGACACCGGAAAAATAATTGCACTGCCATACATCCACAACTGAACACCAAATCCCACCAGCACCGTTAAATCTCTATATTTCGTTGTAAGTGCTGAAATGATAATACCACATCCCATTCCAAGCATTGCCAGTTCTATAATCAGAATTGGCAGTAACAGCAGATAACCATTCGGATGTATATTGCCTTTTACGGCATAATAGATTACTGCAGCTACGAATATAGAAAACTGCACCGCAAATGAAATCAAACCTGAGATGGTAATTGAAATTGGAGTTACTAATCTTGGGAAATATACCTTACCAAATACCCCTGCATTACCCACAAACGTATTTGCCGTTTTGTTTAAACAGCTTGAAAAGTATAGCCATAATGTATTGCCTGCCATATAAAATACAAACTGTGGCATCCCATCCGTTGATATATTAGCAATTCCTCCAAACACTAATACCTGCATAAAAGTTGTTAACAATGGTGTAATCAAAATCCATAATGGTCCTAACACCGTCTGCTTATACAGTGTCTTAAAATCTCTCTTTACAAACATCATAATCAGATCTCTATACTGCCATATTTCTTTTAATTTGAGATCCATTAGCTTGTTTTTGGGTTTTATAATAGTTGTCCAATTCTGTTCCACTTTATTTTTTATCCTTTCTCTTTTGACATTGTTTTATAATCTGACATATAAAAAGCTCCACAGATGGTTTTTTTAGCAGTAAAATTTTTCTGTATTTTTTACTTTCCGTAGCAAGAATTTTATGTATCTGTGCTTCTAATTCTTTGAAATATACCTTTTGATATAACTCTGATAATATTTTTTTTCGCATCTTCCATTTATCTGTTGATTGAAAAAGATAATAATAAAAATAATCTGCATAATACATTAGAAACAAATCACGTTTAAAATTCAGGTCTTTCTTTGTAAATGTTCCATCTTCTTTTAAACACTTCAGCGCTTCTTCATTTGCCATTCTATGCATGTCTAACAGCTTGATAGAGTACTTTGAATTATTCAGGGAATTTGCATTTCCAACTGTATATAAATAATTAATGTTTTTTACAAACTTTATCTTTTGTGCTTTTGCATAATACTGATTCACCAAAAGAGTATCTTCACAAACCATCAAGTTTTCGTTAAACTCTAACTCCTGGAGCAATGATTTCTTAAAAAGCTTTCCCCAGCAAACGCCTAATAATCCAGTTTTATAAACTTCTATAAAATCCAGATTTATTTTATCATAAACCCCCTCCATCGGAGTCTCTGACTTTTTTATTACCTTTCCATCCTCTAAAGTATCTGCACAGGAACAAAGAGATAAATCAACAGTTTCATCATATAATTCTTCTATATATGTAGGTTTCACATAATCATCGCTATCGATAAAGCCTATCATCTCACCATGGCACAATTGAATTCCATAATTGCGTGCTGCTGAAACACCTTTGTTTTCTTGATAATAATAATGAATATCCTTAGAATCTATATACTTTTGACAGATTTTACGACTGGAATCTGTAGAACCATCATCAATCAAAATAATTTCTACGGCTGAATATGTTTGATTCAGAATGCTTTTTATGCATCTGTCTATTGTTTTTTCTGAATTATAGACAGGAACAACAATACTAACTAACCCTTGCATCACGCATCCTCCTCTCTTCCATATCTATCATAAAGGATGTAAAAATATTTGGATATTTTTGTATTTATACAAAATACCAAAAAAGCCAATTTCAAAAGCCGGTGAATTTTGGGATTTTTCCAAATACTCTTTTTTTCTGACAATAATCCTTTTCGATATACCTTCATCTTTTGTTTTGAATCAGGATCTTCCTGATTGGCAGAAAAATAAGTATAAAACAATACTTTATCCAAATATCTTTTTTCAGATATATTGGCCTGTTTCCAATACTGATGTTTTCTGAAAAAATCAATAAATTTTATCTGAACATCAATGTCTGCAAGTTTCTTTGAGGAAAATCCGCTTCGAGTAATACTGTCATCAGACATGACATAATAATACAATTTTGCAGGAAATACCGCACACTTTCCCGCATTATAAACGGATTGCAGATAAATCAGATTATCTTCGTATATTTTACCCTCATCAAAACGCAATGCATTAAATATTTCTCTTTTATACAATTTTGTCATCACGATAACAAACATCTTTTGATACATGTGCGGATAACTAGAAATAATCTCATCTGAGCGATATACCTTTACGTCATCTAGTATATTTTCTATTTTATAACTTGTTTTTGCAATAGATTCGTTAACCTGACAACTCGTGCTTTCACAACAACTCATTCCGCTCTCTGTTTTTTCTAAAACATCTACCAACATTTCATACATTTGGGGGTGTATAAAATCATCACTATCCACAAATCCAATATAGTCTCCTTTTGCAATATCAAGTCCTGCGTTTCTGGCAGACGATAGTCCGCCATTTTCTTTGTGAATAACCTTTATACGTGCATCTTTTTTCTTATATTCATCACATATTTTTCCAGCTTCATCTGGTGAGCCATCGTCTACTAGGATGCATTCTAACTCCTGGTAGGTCTGATTTAATACACTATCAACACACCTTTTTAAATACTGCTCGGTTTTATATACTGGAATAATGATTGAAATCAGTTTTCTTTTCATCTATCCTGCCCTTTTCTATCTATGCCATGTTATATTTTCATGTAATACAAAGTTTCTTTTTTCATTACATATGATTATCTGATTTCCTACTCGATTTGTCACTAATGTTTCAGCAGAAACAATGGAACCCTCCCCAATTTCGACGCCCTTTAATATTGTAGCATTTGCTCCAATCCATACATGGTTTCCAATCCATATTTCTTTTTCTGAATTGATATTTTCTCCATTCTTCTCTATTGGATGAAAATCACTATCATAAATCGTTACACCACGGGAAATCATCACATCTTCCCCTATTGTAATTTTTTTTGCAGCAATCAGTGTACTATTTGTATTCATTGTAAAAAAACCTGTTTCAAATTCTGCCTGTTTCAAAAGTTCCACCGTCACACCATATGCAAGATTACAGCCATTTTTAACTTTCCAGACAGCCCCCTCTCGCAATCTTACGTGTGCCTCCTCTTTTGAACCTTTTAATTTATTGGTTCCTATCTCAACATTTCCATTGCCTTCAATAATAATCCTGGAATCTGATGCAAGGTCAATGATAACATTTTTAAACGGAACGATTTTTCCATTTCCATTTCGTTTTACCTTTTTACAGAAATAATTATAGTAAATATAACGATGTATATTTATATTTGCCCACATTTTTAATCTATCGCTCACTCTAAAAAACATTCTATCTCCCTTTTACTTTATCTACTATTGATTTTAAAATACGATTGGTTGACTTTATATAGAGTAATTTTGTTTTAAATGGAATGTAAAAATTTTGCTTTTGCATCTCTAAATACTCTTTTCTAATAAACTCTCTATCCCTTGTATCAACTGCATTTCCAAACTTTCTTGCTGCATAAAAACATTTTATTTTCCCCTCGTACTTCTCGTATATATCATTTCCCATCTTTTTTAACGTTTCAAGTAAAATAGTTTCATAATATTCAAGCTGTTGTATTACCTTTTTTGAATCTGTAATACTATGTGAATGACTTTCTTCTCTGATGTAATACAAATATAATATATCATCCATATATCCGCATTTGTAACTGTACGCCATCGGCAACAGTACCTGTGCATTTTGTCCACCTTTTCCAGTATAAATCTCTCTGTCTGGCAATACTTCAAGCAGCTCTTCACTTCTTACCATATAAGCACCGGGAGCAAAATATATATTTCTTAGAAACAAAATGTCTTCAAATAAATAATCTTCTCCTTCTGGTTTCATTCGTTCATAATATCCACATTTCATTTCTGGATTATTTTCATTTACCACTTTTGTTTTACATATACAGAATCCATAGTCTGGATGTTGCTCCAAATAATCTACTTTCTTCTCTACCGCATCCGAAACCATTTCATCATCCGAATCTGGCCATGTGAGGTACTCCCCTGTAAATAACTTCAATCCACGATTCAATGCTGCTGCCTGCCCTGCATTTTCCTGTTTTTCGTATATATATGTTATTCCTCGTTTTTCCAACCTTTCCCGATACGAAAGTGCTATTTCTTCTGTCCGGTCCGTAGAACCATCATTGATAAATATCAGTTCCAGATT
>OBAH01002046.1_pt1 | contig 10359 bp, 10 predicted proteins | sample 1517491 | NCBI WGS metagenome assembly OBAH01 (sample SAMN04571697, study PRJEB22368) | human gut metagenome | biome: human gut; material: stool | host: Homo sapiens | place: Luxembourg | collected 2012-08-03
CAGCCTCGTCTTTCCATTCCTTGCGGCAACGCTCGTAAATCCACATGCCGCAGATATTCTTGAGGAATCGGGTCGTACCCTCTATTCCTCCCTCGTTGGTGAAGTTGAGTTCGTAGCTCTTCTCGTTGATGATGGCGTTCTTGGTCTCAATGCCCATCAGGCTCCATGTGCCAGAGCTCAGGTAGGCAAACTCCTCGTTCTTGGCAGGCACGGCAGCTACTGCACTGGCTGTGTCATGTCCTGCCACGGCAATAACGGGCACAGCCTTCAGACCGGTCATCTGCTGAACCTCTTCGGTCAGGGTGCCTATGATGGTTGCAGGATGGGTCATCTTTCCAAATTGCTCTCTCTTCAGTCCAAGGCTTTCTACGAGATCGTTGTCGAGGTCGCCTGTCATAGGGTTGAGGATCTGCGAGGTGGAAGCCACGGTGTATTCACAGATGGCATTGCCTGTAAGCATATAGCTCAGCGCGTCGGGGATGAAGAGTATCTTGTCGGCATTCTCGAGCGCCACGTTGCCAGCCTTGCGCATGGCATAAAGCTGGAAAAGCGAGTTGAAGTTCATAAACTGTATGCCCGTCTTCTCGTATACCTTTTCCTTGCTTATCTTCTCGTCGAAGTATTTCTCCATCATGCCCACGGTGTGTGGATCGCGGTAAGCCAGCGGATTGCGCAGTATGGCTCCGTCCTTGGCCACGTATACGAAGTCGCATCCCCAGGTGTCGATACCGATGCTCTGTATGTTGATGCCGCGTTGCGCCACCAGTTTCAGACCTTTGATGATTTCCTGATACAGGGCATAGATGTCCCAGTAGAAGTGTCCGCCTGTCTGTATCAGGTTGTTGTCGAAGCGTGTCAGTTCTTCGAGACAGAACTTACCTTCCGACAAAGAACCAATGATGGTTCGTCCGCTGGTAGCACCGAGGTCTACCGCAAAATAGTATTTTTTGTTGTTCATTCGATTAGGTCGTTAGATTTCCTATGTTGTTTACGGTTGCAAAGATAGTACTAAAAGAAGCTGCCGACCACGATTATTTGATTTTTCATCCTTATTTTTTGACCCGGTGATTTTTCTGTCGTCAGGAAGGCTACGTGAAACAGTAACAGATAGAAGAAAACACCTGCTGTTTCGGACAAAAGTAAAAGTAAGTAAACGATTTCATATAAATATAATAAGGAAAAGGACAGATATTGCGTTTCTTTTCGTAACTTTGCACCCGTTTGGCAAAAATACGATCCAATACAAACAAATATAAAAAAATATCTAACACAAACAATTAAAAATGACAACATTAACAATTTCGATTATCGTCGTCTTTGTGCTTGGCTATGCTCTTATAGCCACAGAGAGCCTGACGAAGGTAAACAAGGCTGCGATAGCCTTGCTCATGCTCGTGGGGTGCTGGACACTCTACATGGTTGACCCTATGCAGTATCTGCAGATGATGCACCCTGACTATACAGGTGGTGCTGCAGGAATGGTAGAAAAGGTAACGGGTATTATCCAGGAACACCTGGGCGATACTGCAACGACCCTCTTCTTCCTGATGGGAGCCATGACGATCGTAGAGATAGTAGACCAGAATGGCGGATTCAACTGGGTTCGCAAGGTGATGAAGACAAAGTCGAAGCGTGCCCTGCTGTGGCGCATAGCCTTCCTTACCTTCTTCCTTTCTGCCATCCTCGACAACCTGACTACCAGTATCGTGATGATTATGATTCTGCGTAAGCTCGTTACCGACCACAAGAACCGTATGATATATGCCTCGCTTGTCATCATTGCAGCCAACTCGGGTGGCGCTTTCTCGCCCATCGGCGACGTTACCACCATCATGCTTTGGAACAAGGGACTGATAACCGCAGCTGGTGTGATTGCCGAGATCTTCATCCCATCTGTGGTTTCCATGGTGATTCCAGCCCTCATCCTTCAGGCCATGTTGAAGGGCGAACTCGTGATGCCTGAGGTTTCTGCCCAGCAGAATGCTTCTGTAAGCGACTTCACAGAATGTCAGCGCAAGGCTGTGTTCTGGTTGGGTGTTGGCGGTTTGATCTTCGTTCCTATCTTCAAGAGCATTACCCACCTGCCTCCATTCGTAGGCATCCTCTTGGTTTTGGGTGTGCTGTGGACTGCTACCGAGGTGTTCTATCGCAGTTTGCATCGCGGACAGGATGCTGAGGGTACACAGAAGCGAGTAACCAAGTTGCTCTCTCGTGTGGATATGAGCACCATTCTCTTCTTCCTCGGTATCTTGATGGCTGTGTCTTGTCTGGCAGAAATCGGCGTACTGACAGCTTTAGGTCAGGGACTGAATGTTGCCTTCGACGGCAATCACTACCTCGTAACAGGTATCATTGGTGTGCTTTCAAGTATTGTGGACAATGTGCCTTTGGTAGCAGGTTGTATGGGTATGTATCCTGTGGCTGCTGTAGGCGATATGGCTGTTGACGGAATTTTCTGGCAGTTGTTGGCTTACTGTGCTGGTGTCGGTGGTTCTATGCTGATTATCGGTAGTGCTGCTGGTGTGGTTGTCATGGGCTTGGAGAAGATCACCTTCGGCTGGTACATGAAGCACATTTCCTGGATAGCCTTCGTAGGCTATTTGGCAGGTATCGTAAGCTATTGGTTGATCCGCACTTTCCTCTATGCAGTGTAAGCAGACTTTTTTGAGTCGATGAAATAAAAAAAAGGCAACTTGTCGTAGTGACAGGTTGCTTTTTTTTCTTTGCTTTCTCCTTTCTTCAGCTCTTTGTTTCTCCTTGCTTCTTTTCTTGCGAAGAATGCTCTTCCGGGGTTCGCAGGTGCTGTTACCTCATTTTGTTGCGGAACTCAGAGGGCTTGAGACCGGTCTGGTTCTTAAACTTCGATGAGAAATAGTCGGGCGACTCGAAGTTGAGTCTGTAGGCTATCTCCTTGATACTCTCGTCGGTGGTGGAGAGCAGTTCCTTAGCTCTTTGCAGTCGGAGATCTTGCTGATACATGGCAGGAGCGATGCCTGTAAACTCCTTGAAGAGTTTGCGGAACGATGAGTAGCTTACCCCCAGGTCTTCGGCTATCTTCTGTATGGTGAGGTCGCTCTCCAAGGATTCGCGTATGCGCAGTCGGGCCTTATTGATCATATCCACATGGGCAGTGTTCTTGTTCAGGATGATGTTGCGTTCCAGAGAGTACATCATGCCGATGAGGTGGTTGACGATTCCTGCCAATGTTTGTTGCGAGTAGGCGGCCTCCTCTTGTGCTATGCGGTAAGCCTCCTTGTAGAGGCTTAGTATATCGTTGCTGAACCCAACATGGTAAATAGGCTTCTCGGGTGAAAGGAATCCTGCCTTCACCCTGTCGTCGATGTTCTTGCCTTTGAAGCCTATCCAATAGCTGTGCCATCCCTTCTCAGGACAGGGGTGGTAAGTGTGCCATTCGCCAGGAAAGAGCAGGAATATGTCACCGGCCTTGATAGGTGTCTCTGCGATATGTGCCGACTGGAACACGCCTTCTCCCTCGGGTTGGTAGAGCAACTGGTATTCATCGAGCTCGCGTCCCTTCTTCAGGTCGAAGTAATAGCCGTCGGCATGTCCTTTTGTGGGATAGGATTCTCCCGGCTCGATCATCTCGTACCCTATGGTGCTCACGGTGAGTCCCCATTCTTTGTCACGTTCGTTGGCCAATAGATATTTGCTTGTCTGCATGTCTGTAATAAACTTGTTCTGGCTGCAAAAATACAGAATTTGCAGCAGAAAAGAGCATGATGAAAGTTTTTTTATGCTTTTATGTGCATAAAAAGTACTGTCGTCCGCACCTCCTCAGCTGTTTTTTCCTTCCATGTAGCCCGTTGCGTAAAGGTGTCCTTCCTCTATGGTGCAAGGGTGAAGAATGGAATAAGTTGCGATAACTCCGCCCTAACTATATAAAAATAGGTAGTTAGGGCGGTGTTATCCTTGCAGATTTCATCTTTTTTTGTTTATCTTTGTACCGGTAAGTTTAGTATAAATTAAATAAAATCAGCAATTGAGGTTCGTTTATTGCTAATGTATTCATACTTACTCCTTTTTAAATATTCTTCAATTACAGTAGCAAAATTACGTTTTTCCTCGAGACAACCAAGCAAATTAAAAGAGATTTTTAATAATGGTATAGAGTACCTGTTTTTATGTGCTAACTTATCAACGACCTTGGTGGCAAGATGGAGCAGAATCAGTTGTAGGAAAAGTTGAATGATAAGATGAGACGGGATGAAGAATTGGAGAGGATGAAGTGAAGGATAGGTGTGAAATTGGAATTTTTGGTAAAATTCAACTGAAAGTTAACAAAAAGCTTGGTAATGTGGAAATAAAAGCATATTTTTGCAGATTAAATAAGTACATAACATTAAAAATAAGAAGATTATGGCAATAGAAATTAAACCAATACCTGTCCTTCATGGTGAGGCAGCAGCTCGTTTCGTTGAAGCGGCTGATGAGGCATTGGAAAAGCGAGGCTCCATTGACTTCTCCAAGCAAGTAGCCAAGGCACGTGCTATATTAAAACGTTCAAAACTGTACATTTAAAATGTTAGAGCAATGTGATTTTATGGAACTGACTGAGGAAGTCTTGCAGCAATGCAAAGGCTTTATTTGCAAGGATGAGGACATAACAGAGTTCTTCGCCCATGACTATGCTGATTATGCCTATCAGTTGTTAGGAAAATCATATTGTTTTGTTAAACCAGAAACATCTGAAATAATCTGTGCATTTACTGTCGCTAATTCGAGCGTGAAAGTTGATTCACTTCCTTCAAACCTTCGGAATAAGCTTAATAGAAAGATTCCGAATGCCAAGCGAAGACCACAGTATCCTGCTGTATTGGTAGGACAGTTGGCAGTAAGTGATTTGTTCTGTGGACATCATGTAGGAGACGAATTGTTGGATTTCATCAAATCATGGTTTATAGACCCACTGAATAAGACTGGATGCCGGTATGTCATTGTTGATGCTGTCAACCATCAGAAAGTATTTGAATATTATCAACGAAATGGTTTCAAATTTCTGTTTTCGTCAGATGAGGAGGAATGGACCTTCTTGCATAACAAAGGTCAAGAACCAACAGCTCCGATAGAGCCGATGAAGACACGACTGATGTATTTTGATTTGATTTATCTCCGCACAAAATAATAAATAAAAGATAATAAGCCCCTCTGGCGCGCCGAAAGGCAGCATACTTGAGGGGCATTACTTATTTTAGGCAGTTTACTTTGTGCTTTTGCGGTAAATGATATTTTAATGTCCGTTTTCATGACTGATACAGCCTCTATGAGATAGGGGAGGAAGATAGATGAAAACATTGAAAATCGCCCTAATCTCCAAAAATATGTTTTATTTGATGAGTGAGTAGAGTGTGTCGGTAGGGTGCTGGGCAAAGTCGTATCCTGCCACATACATTAATGTGAAAGTCATGTCGGCTGTGCAGTATTTGCGGTCTAAGGAACGTTGTGTCTGTGCCGTAAGGGCTTTGTGGTGATCCTTATAAAGAGGGGATAGGTAGATAAAGCAGGGTATCTGTAAGCCTGTTTTTCTGGATTCTTTCTTGAAACCGTGTGCATGACCGAAATAATTGGGGCTTGACTGGAATACGTCTATACCATGGTCGGGGTAATAGATGACGATAGCATCCTCGTTTTTGTATTTTTCCATGAGTTGAGCCACAACAAAGTCATTGTATAGGCAAGCATTGTCGTAGTGGGCTGCGACTTCTCTTTTTTGACATTTCTTCTTGTCGTAGTCTGTAGCCTTGAATTTTTTGTAGGATTCTGGATAACGTTTGGCAAAGTCTACATGTTGTCCCATGAGGTGATATATGATGAATTCCTTGCCTTTGGAAGGTTTGTGGAGGCTGATGAGGTCGCCATCGAGTCGTGTCTTTTTTGTGTTGAAGTGATAATAGTCGCATATATGTGCAAAGCAAGATGCCATGTTGTCGTACAATCCCACTTCGTCTTGGTTGGAGTACCAGAGGGTGCGATACCCTGCCGCCTTGAGAATGGTGATAATAGATGGAAATTTGTACCATTCTTTCTGAATGTCGCTATGATGTCTTGTATTAAGAATGTACTTAAACGACTGGGTCGTGACCGTTGCTGGCGACACTATATTATGGAAGGCATAGACCAGGCTGTCATCTATAAGATGCTGGATGCGAGGATTGGTGTCTTTCTCGTATCCGTATATAGAACTATGTCCCTTTGAATGTGACTCTCCTATGATAAGAACTATTTTTTGGGGATGTTGCTGACTGCTCTCACACAACTGTATATTCCGTGGTTCATGGTCTTTCAGATTGATGGCAATGTCTTCGAAGGGGATGGTCCAGGAACTCATTGACAGAATTTCCTTTATCACTATCTGATGAGCGATGAGCAAGACGGTAACAATGTAAACGAAGAGGTGGAGGTGTAGGTAACTCTGTTTGTTTCCCATCTTTATGCGTTTCTTGGTGTGGCAAATGTAATGGACGTAAAACAGGGAGGCGAGCAAGCAAATGAAGCCGACAACAAGCCACCAAGGTATGAAGACACTGATAAATTCCTTGATTTCGTTGGGGGTGGTTTCAAGAAGGGTTTCTATGATGGTAGCATTCATAAACGACTTGAATACTGCGAGGCAAAAAAGAGTAAGCAGATCGTAGAGAGAGACAATGGTGAGGCTCAGATATTTCAAGATTGTGCCTATGTGCCCCATGGAGCAGAACAGGGTGGTAAGCAAACAGCCACTGATGTAAATGAGGGCGAATGTGATGGCAAGGTCGAGCCAATCGGGTTGATAGAATAGTGAAACGATGGGGTTGATTGCTGCCAGGGCCGTGAAGCTCCAGAAGTAGAATGGGTCAGAGGTAAAGTGTTTTTTTAGAATTGTTAGTATACGGGACATGGTTAATAGGGATGAAATGTAAGTTTGGTGGAAAAATAAACTGAGCCTCCTCTGAAAAGGAGGCTCAGTCCTATAAGACTCTAATAAGACCCTGAGGATTGAAGTTTCTGGTATAGTTTTTCGAGTTGGGAAGCTGTGTATGAAGTTGTTGTCTTTTTGTAGACTTCTGTATACAAATCGCTTCCGCTACTGCATTCCAAGATTAACTTGGTATTGCTTACAGCCTGAACGTCATCAGCCCAAGTGTCTCCGTCATCGGAAATATATGTGATTTTTCCGCTTTTTGCATTATAGATATACTCGAATTTTTCAACGTAGAATCCAGAGGAACTTTCTTCGCCAAAATAATATCCTATTCCATTAGCGCAGTACATGATATAGTCTTTATCTTCGTCGTCGTCAACTCGTTCCCATGTACCTACGATTTGTGATGTTGGGTTGCCATCATCTCCTCCTTCTCCATCACCATCGCTGTCGCTTCCGCAAGACACGAGATACAATCCTGACACAATTGCTGTCAGTAAAATCAAGAATAAATAACGATACTTTTTCATACGCTTGTTTTTTTGTGCCTATAGATGTCCTATGAGGCTGGTTAATGATTAATTAAATATTATATTCAATAGAATTGTCACTTGTAAAACAGGAACTTTGTCCTTTTCTAAGTTGATCTTGTTGTTAGTAAGAAGATGAGGCATTCTGTGCTCGGTAGATTCTTTCCAGTTGGGCTGCCGTGTAGGCTGAAGTGGTCTTCTTATAAACTTGATTGTCGCCACTCTGGGTGAGGACGAGCTTCGTGTCAGTGATGATGGCTATGTGATAGGTTGCGCTAGAATTTCCAAAGATGAAAGTGAGAGTCTCATAATTATCTTCTTCATCGTAGAGATACTCGAACTTTTCGACATAGGGCACACCATCATACTCACTGGAGTTGGAATCATAAACGTAACCTGTGCCATCGGCACAAAGCATAATGTATGCGTCTTCTTCACCGGAAGAAGAAATGTAGGCCCATGTTCCTAATATCTGGGATTTGGGTTTCCCTCCTTCTCCATCACCATCGCTGTCGCTTCCGCAAGACACAAGATACAATCCCGACATAATTGCTGTCAGGAAAACTAAAAATAAATAACGATACTTTTTCATACGCTTGTTTTTTGTGCCTATAGATGTCCTATGAGGCTGGTTAGTATTTTGATTAGATACATAAAAGATTAGAGATCGACGTAATACCAATACATGACTGATGTAGAGGAAGTGGATTTGATCGTAAAGTAATTGTAACCGCTGACATCAACCCAATCATGTTTTAAAGATTTTGTTCTGGAAAGAGGCTTATAAAGATTGGTGCCAAGCTTGAGGTAATAGTCGGAACTCCCTGATTTCTTGTAGATGCCCACGGACTCATACGAAGTTTCCGTAACGTCATCTCGCACTTCTGTCAAGACTAAGGCTGTCACAGTCTTGTACAACGTGTAGCCAGAAGTGCCGCCACCACCGCCTCCTCCTCCTCCAGGTGTATTGTACAATCCAAGATATATTCTGTTTCTGCAATTTTTCTTAAAAGGATCGTTAAGCGTCTTGCTTATGTAGATAGACTCGTTTCCGTTGGCAAGCATATATGCCATACCGTCTTTCTCGAAGAAATACAAAGTCTCGTTGCTGAACAGGAAAGAACCGTCTTGCAGATAGAAAACCCAATTCTGATAACTGGAAATGCTGTAATACTGTTTGTCTACATAACAACGCATAGAACCAAAATCGACAGGTATATCACTGCCCACGCCTTTTAATGTCTCATAATTACTTTGGTCTAAAGCGATACAAAGGTTCATCGTCGACCAGTTTTGCCATTCTCCTGCAGGTTCGTCGTCATCAGAAGAACTGCTGCACGAAATCATCATTGCTCCCAGAAAAACAGAGAACAAAAGAGTTGCTGTGAACCCTAATAAACTAAACTTATTTTTCATGTGGTAAAAAGATGCGCCTTTTTAGGCTCCAATCAAGGCAAGTTATAATTTTCTATTTCCTTTTATCATATATATAAAAAAGCGTAGAGCCAGTCTGTCACTCGCTCCACGTATCTGGGCTCTCGCATTGCCCTGTTAGTCGAAACGAGCAACGCTGAAAGCCCCACGCCAGTGTAAATATATAGTTACCTAAAGCCCATAACGCTTTTGCGAAATGAGTCAATAAGGGTTGTATATAAAATACACCTCTACGGGACGTTCCCGTTGCTTTGTTTTTGACTAACAGATGAATTTGCGAGATTCAGATACGTCAAAACAAAAGCGTACAGTTACGCCATTTTATCTATATGCGTCAATCCCGCCTCTTCCCAATCAGGGCTTTCAGCAAGATATAACATTGCAAAGATAAATAAAAGTTTTTAAAGTTGCAAGAATTATGGCTTGATTTTTTAAAAAGTAATGGAACATAAGGGGGATGAGTAAATCAAACGCCACTGTTTGGATCAAAAGGTCTTCATAAAAACGTTGTTATGTTTTTAGATAAGGGGTACAATGTATATGGAACTTCCGTACATAGGAAAGTTCGGTGTGTAAAAAAAATGGGAGACAAAGACTTTCTATCAAGCCTTTATCTCCCTTTTCGCTATTCAGCTAACTTATAAATGAACCTGCTTTACAGAGGATATTCCTCGAAAGCATAGAGTACAGTGCTTAGATATCGCTCACCTGTATCGGGGAGCAGCGCCACAATCTTCTTGCCCTTGTTCTCAGGCCGCTTCACAAAGACTCATTCGTTAGGCTCCAACTTGGTTAAACCTAATCGCTTCCGTGTAATAGTTTATTCCATTGCCAACAAGAGTATAAAGGGAACCAGTGGCGCCGTGGTGAACATTACATTAAAAGCTGATGATAAATTGGCTATTAGAGATTACACTCTGAAGTTGGAGAACATCACTTTGGCGGATGCTGCTGAAAATGAATATTACCCAAGTGATAGTGAATCAACAGTAAACGTTGTTACAACGGGTATTAAGCCCATCTTGGTGGATGGTTCTTCTGATAAGATTTACGATTTGCAAGGTCGCAGAGTGAATACTGTTAAGAAGGGTATTTATATCGTAAATGGTAAGAAACTGATTGTGAGCAAATAATCGTTTATCGTATAACTAATGGAAATGTCCACAACATTTGTCTGATATCAAATCAGGCAAAATGCTGTGGACATTTATTTTTTTTTGCTAATCTTCTATCCAAAATAAGTTTTTACTTTGTATTCTAATCCTACTTGAAGTAATCATATATGAATAGCGGGAAAGCATTGAGTACTGCCACTTTGCAATCCTCGGTATTCACATATTTTTCTAATTGCGAATCGAATATCTTGCCCTGAAGAATGTCGTCTTTTGATGCTGGTATTCCGTTCTCGCCATTGCAAAGAAAGTTTGCTTTGCTCACGTTCTGTTCTTTCAAATATACCCAGTTCTGCTTGACTTC
>OBAH01002072.1_pt1 | contig 10234 bp, 10 predicted proteins | sample 1517491 | NCBI WGS metagenome assembly OBAH01 (sample SAMN04571697, study PRJEB22368) | human gut metagenome | biome: human gut; material: stool | host: Homo sapiens | place: Luxembourg | collected 2012-08-03
CGCCCGTCCCGTGTCCGTCCTGACGCGGCACACTGGCAGCGGGTGGCAGGCTGATTCAGGTAAGAAGAACACCAGTGAGGGAGCGAAAGAGAGTTGTTATGACACGGGCCTGTCCACAGTTTAAGGAAGAAAAGTCTGTGGTAAGCTGGACACAGCACGCTGTATTACAGGTGCAATGCCTACATGGGGAAATTGTGTTTTTTTTTGAGCAAAAAAACAAAGGATGGGAAATACTGACTATTTTGTCAGTCCCGGCTTTTTCATGTAGTTAATGACGGATTCAGGTCGCCGCTGGTATTCACTGGCAAAACTCCCGGCATCGAAACCTGATGAACCAGCCTGTTCAATAAGGTACTGAATTTCAGCTTCTTCCCAGAGGCTACCATGTCGTGGGCAGGTGTGCTTATAGTCAGTTCAGGGCGAAGACAACTTTATTAGACTGGACTGAATTTCAGACAGCATCTGATGTTCAATATCCTCAATAAGCCCGGGTTCCTGTATCTCCCGGGCGTTTTTCAGGAACTGGCGGATAAGATTTCCATGTCCTCTGGCATCAACCACCGGCATTATTTACTTCAGGTTAATGTGCATATTCATCTCCGCACCTTTGTTTTTTTCTCGTCAAACACCAGGAGAACACCGAGACCGATCAGCGAGGCGTAGCAGATCTGCATCGCGATTGCCACCGGCAGGGAGATGTTATCAACCAGAACGCCGGGAACCACAACTGCCACGCATGCCAGTATCATTCCGCTACCGATCTTTTTAACCAGATCCGTCTACTGAGATTCAGGGACGTTCCGGGCGCGCAGAAAGTTGTGAATGAACTTCTCTGCCGTTCGTTTAATCACTGACATGTTTTAGTCTCCGAATGCCCGTCGCATATTTTTCTTTATCCCGGCAGTTTCAGTTCCGGATACCGGCGCAGCAGACGCTGCCGGTTTCTCCGGTGCCGCAGCCTTACACACGCCAGCAATACCGGCCATCTGCTGAACCAGAACCTGCAGCTCGCTGATCGTGGCGGGCGGTACCGGCATGCTGGCCAGCAGACGCGGCAGATCTGGTGCTGTCGTGTGCAGAGCCAGACCGGTGATAATCAGATTTCTCAGCAGATCTCCACGCAGGCGGGATGACACTCCCGTCAGCACGTTTTCCACCCGTTCACTGCTCCGGTCATTCTGAAGCGTCAGGGTGTAGCGCCGGCGCTGGTATTCCGTCCCCGGTGACATGGCCAGAGCTGCCACGCCGCCATCCGTCTCATCAGGAAGTCCGGAGAGTGAAGACCAGGTGCCGGAAACCAGGGCCATCACGGCGGAAAGCCGGATGGCGCTCAGCTGCCCGTCAAAAAACACCGGGAGCAGCGCCGGTAAACGGGCATCAGTCTGGTACATCACCGCCCCGGCAGTGGCGGCGGTCCGGATGAAGTCACCGCGCAGAGGCTGTGAGATGGTGCTGATGGTCGCCATCGCCGCAATGTCGGTGTAGTTATCGCTGTGCAGATAGAAAGAATACTGGCCGTCCGGCACGTTTAGTCCTCTCTGTTGTAAAGGGCAATCTCTCTGGCCAGCGCCAGCTGTGGATCACCTATAACCTCAATACGGTCAGGAGCCAGAGGCCAGGCCTGACGGATAGCCTCTTCAATGAGGGACGCCCCTCCCCCGACCAGGAATACCCGGTTAACGTTCCTGAAGGCCGTCAGCTCACTGGTGACTCGCGCGCCCAGGGAGGTGATCGCCTCTGTAATTTTACTCAGAACATCGTCAATTTTACCGGCATCGTTGATCACTCGCTGCAGATACTGGCGATCATTGCGGTTGCGGATGACCGTGTCAGCAATGAGCGCGCTGGTTTCGCTGTCTGCAGCACGCAGTGCGCCCGCAGTTGCCCGGGTGACCTGTGACACGCCGACAGACGGATTACCGTGTACCGCACTGATATCATCGAACTGTCCAACAATCACACCGGCATCGAGTGTGGTTCCACCGAGATCGATAATCAGGGTGGTCTCAGCAGGTCCGGGCTTCAGTTCAGCGAGCCGGGAGAACGCCGCCGGCAGTGATTCCGGCATAACCTTCACATCCGTTACGGTAAATGCCCTGCCCTTGTTCAGAACCAGCTCACGCATCAGGTTTTCCCGTTTACGTCGAATGTTCTCCTCGTTCCGCTGGCAGTCACCGTCATAATACTCACTCAGGGGCAGCGTCACGGTCAGATTCACCGGCTGTGGATCAAGTCCACTGTTCAGCAGCGCATGATGCACGGCCAGCAGGTTGAGATCACCGTACTGATATTCCACGTTTGTTGTCGGGATGGCATCACGACTGACGCTGTCCCATGTGTATTTCAGCGTGCCCACCTGATAGTTGAACGTTGCTGCACTGAATTCCGCCACTTTCCAGCCATGCCGGAAGGAGTTAGCAGAGACCCGGGTCTGCAGCTCGTTTCCTTCAAACCATGCCAGCTTAACATTAGTTGAACCATCATCGCAGTAAATATTCATCATTATGCTCCGTCAATTAAACTCACTTTGATACTAATTATAAGAGCAAAATGAAAAAATAAAAGCCTTATTTCTCATAATGAGAAATATAAAAACATCAAAATGATATTTTATATCATTTTGAGCTACTTAAATTACTCATTGTGTTCGTGTCACAGGTGAGCTGGATTATCGCGATGCTGTCAAATATACTGTAATTATAACCAGTATATTTAAACGTCAGGAGGAAAGATGAAATTGCAGATTTTCAGTACCGGAAAAGAACTTCCGCCACAGGCCCATCCGTTGTTTGCAGACCTGGCCAGCTGCGGTTTTCCCAGCCCTGCAGATGACTATGTCGAGTCCGATCTGGATCTCCATGATTACTGCATACGACATCCGAGCGCGACCTACTACCTGCGTGCCAGTGGTGACAGTATGTCCGACGGCAGCCTTTACAATGGAGATCTGCTGGTTGTGGACAGCGCAGAGAAGCCCCGGCACGGAGATATCGTTGTGGCCAGCGTGCAGGGGGAATTTACGATCAAACGGCTTCTGCTGACACCACGGTTGACACTACAGCCCATGAACGCCTCCTGGTCGCCTATTTATCCCGACCCGGACGATCTGGATATCTTTGGCGTCGTCACGCACATCATCCACCGTCCCAGGGAGATGTACTGATGTTTGCCCTTGCTGATGTGAACAGCTTTTATGCCAGCTGTGAACGCGTTTTCCGCCCGGATTTGAAAGGAAAGCCCATTGTCTGCCTCAGTAATAATGACGGTTGCGTGATCGCGAGAAGTGCCGAGGCGAAGCCCTGGGTCAAAATGGGCACGCCGTGGTTTCAGATGAAAAACGGGAGGTATCCGGAAAGAATACACGCGTTCTCAAGCAACTATGAACTTTATGCCTCATTGTCCGCGCGCGTCATGAACTGCCTGGAGGAACTGGCCCCCAAGGTGGAACAATATTCGATTGACGAGATGTTCCTCGACCTGACCGGTGTAGAGCACTGTATGGACCTGGAGGACTTTGGCCGGCAGCTGCGCCAGCATGTGTATGACTGTACACGTCTGACTATCGGCGTGGGTGCCGGGCCGACGAAAACGCTGGCAAAATCAGCCCAGTGGGCCTCGAAGGAGTGGAAACAGTTTCGTGGCGTGCTCGCCCTGACCCGGGGAAATCCTCAGCGAACGCGGAAACTGCTTTCACTGCAGCCGGTCGAAGAGATCTGGGGCGTGGGAAACCGTATTGCACGCAAGCTCAATGTCCTTGGCATCAGGACCGCGCTCGATCTGGCCCTGACGAGCCCGGCCTTCATCCGGAAAAATTTCTCCGTCGTTCTCGAGCGAACAGTACGCGAACTGAACGGGGAAAGCTGTATGTCGCTCGAGGAAGCCCCGCCTACGAAACAACAGATTGTCTGCAGCCGCAGTTTTGGCGAGAAGGTCACTGAATACGATTCGCTCCGACAGGCTATCTGTCAATACGCGGAGCGGGCTTCTGAAAAACTGCGTAAAGAGCACCAGTATTGCCGGCATATCTCCGTTTTCATCAAAACGTCTCCGTTCGCCGCTAAAGAGCCTTACTACGGGAACGTGGCCACAGAGAAACTGCTTACACCCACTCAGGACACCCGGGACGTCATTGCTGCCGCCACAAAGGCTCTGGAGCGTATCTGGAAAGATGGCCACCGGTATGCTAAAGCCGGTGTGATGCTAAATGACTTCACCGGCTCCGGTGTTTCGCAGCTGCAGTTGTTCGACGAACGTCCACCACGTCCTCACAGCGCTGAGCTGATGAAGGTTCTCGATGGTATTAATCATTCCGGTCTGGGGCAAGTCTGGTTTTCCGGACGAGGGACTGCGCCACCCTGGCAAATGAAACGCGATATGCTCTCCCCTGCGTACACGACACGCTGGAAAGATATCCCCATTGCGAGGATCAGTTAAATTTCGCCTTTCAGAAAGAGCCAGTAGTGCTCGCCGCAGCCGAACGACAGGGCGAAGCCCGCGAGTGAGCGAGGAAGCACCAGGGAACTGCACGGACAAATTCTGCTTACGCTCGAATTCTAATGGTTAGCTCCTTAAGGTTTATCCACTTATCCACGGACATATTTTTATAAGATCTTTTTAATAGGTTGTTAGGTTTACCTTTTTAGAACGCCCCTAAGCCCTTTATTCATGCGGGTTTGAGAAGGATCTTTGTGACAATTTGCCCTTTCAGGGTGACAAATCACCCTCAAAACCCCGGTTTAACTGTGACAGATTGCCCTTAACCCTGTGACAAATTGCCCTCAGAAGCTGCTGTATTTCACAAAGTTACCCCTACCTGTTGACTCTTTTTTATTTAGTGTGACAATCTTAAAATCTGTCACACTTTACACGGATCTGTCATGACGGAAGTTGCGGTTATCAACCATAAAAAACGTAAGAATAGCCCGCGAATTGTTCAGTCAAACGAACTGACTGAGGCGGCATACAGTCTGTCCCGCGATCAAAAGCGTATGCTTTATCTCTTTGTGGACCAGATCAGAAAATCTGACGGTACGCTGCAGGAGCATGATGGGATCTGTGAAATTCAGGTCGCCAAGTATGCGGAAACCTTCGGCCTGACCTCCGCCGAAGCCAGTAAAGATATCCGTCAGGCACTGAAGGGGTTCGCGGGTAAGGAAGTGGTCTTTTATCGCCCTGAAGAAGATGCAGGTGAAGAAAAGGGATATGAATCCTTTCCCTGGTTCATCAAACGTGCCCACAGCCCTTCCAGAGGACTGTACAGTGTACATATCAACCCTTACCTCATCCCTTTCTTCATTGGTCTTCAGAACCGTTTTACACAGTTCCGGCTCAGTGAAACGAAAGAGATCACCAATCCTTATGCCATGCGTCTGTACGAGTCGCTATGCCAGTACCGTAAGCCGGATGGCTCTGGCGTTGTATCCTTGAAAATTGACTGGATCATGGAGCGCTACCAGCTCCCACAAAGCTATCAGCGCATGCCAGACTTCCGCCGTCGTTTCCTGCAGGCGAGTGTCGATGAAATCAACAGCAGAACGCCAATGCGGCTATCGTATATCGAGAAAAAGAAAGGCCGTCAGACTACTCATATAGTCTTTTCCTTCAGTGACATAACATCAATCACCCCAGGATGAATCTGAGGGTTAGATGTCACAAACACGAGGGTGGTTCGTCACACTTTGATTCTAAAGTTAAGGGTAATTTGTCACAGATGCTACCATCACACCCGAACCGTACTGGAATTATGGTTCGCACCAGCTCAGAATATTATTTTTTACCGCTGATTAATGGCAATTTGTCACAGTTAGCTAAGGGTAACTTGTCACTCATTCCTTTGAGCACTGAGTGTCATTTGTCACAGATAACATAGCAGCATCCCCTATCCTGAAATTCTGCTTGAGGGCTAATTGTCACACTTTGCCTGAAATAAGTCGGTCTCAGCGCTATCTCTGAATTTTTCCTGCGGTGAAAATGTGTCTGAGCAGAACGTTATTAAACGTTTTATCTGAAGCCGCAGGCCAACCCGGAGGATCGGTTAACAGCACCCCTTCCTGCTCCATCCAGCGGTGCGTGTTCTGTTTGCGCTCGATGTAGTCCCTGGACTCATACCCCATCGTTTCAATGATGAAGGTCGTCACTGAACTTTCTTTGGCTGGAGCTACGTTCAGGATAAAATCGGGGTGGATGTCTTCTTCCTCACCGTCCTTGATGCTTTTTGTCGTGAACAAGGGTTTGCTGAGACTGATCGCATCCGGATGATTTGGTTGACGGCCGGCATAACTGCTGGCGTTGATGATCACCTTCAGGGTGTCACGCTCCTTGTTACTGTCGACAGGTACTGGATTATCAAGCGTGTAGGCGGCATGGGCGTAGCCTTCATGGCAATAAACGTTACCATCTCCCCGCCTCCGGTATTCCAGAATTGTCCAGTAAGGGGCGCGGCTGCCGACATTGTATGTGTTTTCACCATTGATACTGACCCGTGCCTCCGGCCGGTGCACGAAGTTTTTCCCACGAACGCTGAAGATCACCTCTTCCCGGCTGACGTCTGTTGCTATCCCGATGACATACACACACGGTTCTTTTTTCTGGCTGTTGATACCCAGCGTCGTTTCCAGATCTGAAAGCATGCAACCAATACGCTCGATGCTTAACCAGGGTACACAGCTGAATAACTTGCTCAGAGGTGTGCCGTTGCTCATTGAGTGGTCTTCCAGCACGTCTTTAAGCCTGCTTATTGCGCCCGTAAGCCCAGGGCTTTGGTACTCAGGAACCAGTTCAAGTTGGTTCAGGCCCGCAGCCTGGACAAGCGTCAGTAATTTACGCCCCAGAGCCGGAACGGGTTTCAGCATTTTACGCTTGCGCTTACGTGGTACTACCGGTCCTTCCACGGGGGCAGCTCTGGCATCTTTCTTCTTGTCCGGGAGCCAGTCATCGCCACCAACTGGATTCAGTGGGCTTGTTTTACCTTCAACAACCGTGTTGTCAGCATCCTTCTCTTTTTTCAGACGAAACAGCGGACACTTTTCGTCATGCGGCCTTGTGGTCTTTACATGACGTAATTTGGCTACGTTTACTTCACAATTAAATGGGCCTTCAGCTTCAGGGGCCGGGCCAACACAGTCGCACTTGATCCACAGTTCCTTTCTGTCCATCTCGTCAAGAACCATATTCACAATGCGCAAATCTGCCTGACCTGGTTTACGCCCATTACTGAATACGTGAAGCAGGGCTTCTTTTTCCGCCAGGTTCAGTTTCCTCTCAAACCGCCCTCTGGGATTTTTTTTCCAGACCAGTTCCATATCTTTCTCCTGATAGCGAAACCTTTCAAATAATGAGGCTAAAACGAAACTCAAAAGAAATACAAAAATAATACAAAAGGAACTCAAATGAAGTACATGAACTGAGATTACACTTATCTCTTTCGCGTCTTTGGTAATGACTCCAACTTACTGATAGTGTTTTATGTTCAGATAATGCCCGATGACCTTGTCATGCAGCTCCACCGATTTTGAGAACGACAGTGACTTCCGTCCCAGCCTTGCCAGATGTTGTCCCAGATTCAGGTTATGTCGCTCAATGCGCTGAGTGTAACGCTTGCTGATAACGTGCAGCTTTCCCTTCAGGCGTGATTCATACAGCGGCCAGCCATCCGTCATCCATACCACGACAGCGGCCAGCCATCCGTCATCCATACCACGACCTCAAAGCTCAGAAGACGCTCCAGTGTGGCCAGAGTGCGTTCACCGAAGACGTGCGCCACAACCGTCCTCCGTATCCTGTCATACGCGTAAAACAGCCAGCGCTGACGTGATTTAGCACCGACGTAGCCCCACTGTTCGTCCATTTCAGCGCAGACAATCACATCACTGCCCGGTTGTATGCGCGAGGTTACCGACTGCGGCCTGAGTTTTTTAAGTGACGTAAAACCGTGTTGAGGCCAACGCCCATAATGCGTGCACTGGCGCGACATCCGACGCCATTCATGGCCATATCAATGATTTTCTGGTGCGTACCGGGCTGAGAGGCGGTGTAAGTGAACTGTAGTTGCCATGTTTTACGGCAATGAGAGCAGAGATAGCGCTGATGTCCGGCAGTGCTTTTGCCGTTACGCACCACGCCTTCAGTAGCGAAGCAGGAAGGACATCTGATGGAAATGGAAGCCACGCAAGCACCTTAAAATCACCATCATACACTAAATCAGTAAGTTGGCAGCATTACCCGCGTCTTTATTCGACGATATTTTCCTTGCAAAAGAAATACAAAAAGAATACGAATGAATTACATTTGTAAGTCATTTTAATTTTGAAACTGCTGCTGAAGTCCGTCCAGAATCTGTTTATCTATACCTGCCAGAAACCCGTGCATGAGCTCCTCGAGTTGATTTACATGATGGTACTCAATTAAGTGGTGTTTCCCTTTCTTATCCCGGCCATTTCTATGAACAATGTCGTGTCGAATGATCACTGAACGCGCTATATCATTCAATATATCGGGCGGGAAACTGACAAGGAGACATTCCTGATAGAATTTTGTCACTGTCGGAATATGATGAAACGACATGCTGAACAATTCCTTCTCGATAGTCTGGTCCAGCGAATCTAAAAGACTGAAGACCTCTGAAAGTGGCTTTTTAGAGCTATTCTGGAATTTCTCGTAGCTCTCAACGAAACGTCGCTTTACCGAAGGATGCTTTACTGCCCGTATGAAGATATCTGCAAGGTAAGCTTCCATGACAGTAATGATGCCGGAGTAACACATTCTCAACAGCACAGGGTTTTCTGGTGCAGAGGTGACCAGCGCACTTAACTCAGAAAGGCTCTGTCTGACATGTCTAAGCGGTTGAGTGGCTCCTGCATGTTTTTCTTCCAGATCGTCAAAATCATCAGTCCATCCGGCAGAAATTAGCCATTTCAGGTCCAGTTCGCATACAGCGTCATCCTCAGTGATTAGCAGGATCGCTAAAGAATAAAAGTCTTGTTGTGTACACGGGAAATTAAAGTTCGAATCACAAACCCAAGAGCAATCACCGTCAACCGAGCTGACCATCAGGGAAAGCACAGGATCACCGGTTTCAATCCACGTCATTAGTTGGGAAAAATCACTCTCGTTACTTGGCCAACATGCCGCCTTATTTAACCGCTCAAGCCAGTCATCCAGCACCGCATTTTCGAGAACCGGGATGACATGCTTCAGCCAGGTGATTCTGTACTGAAGATAATTTTCTCCGTGGGGATGCTTTTCGCTTTCAAGTTCGGCCAGCTCCGCAATTGAATCCGCTTTCCAGGACTCAATGGCAGTCGAAAAATCCCGCTCAAGAGCTGCCCGGTCATATCCGTTCAACTGTAACCGTCGGCGCATCTGTGCCACGGTCGTCCGATAGCCGATAAACGTGTCTTCTGACCAAATCCCGTCTTCTTCTTTGACAATCTCCCTGACACGATCCCCCTCCTGAAAATACCACTGATAATAGTCATCCTGCGTACCGTACAGAGTGAAGTTACCGATAGAGATATCTGTCCACGTTGACATAAAACACCCTTAATGTAATACATTTGAAATTCATTTAGATTTCAATTGTGTGTTTTCATCTACCTTAAACGAATTGCATTAAACATATATTAGTAATTCAATTGTATTTCAAATGAATTACTTTCAACGTAATTCAATCGCCATGATAGCGGCTGTCACCATCGCAAAATTCACATCCTCTGTAACGACTAAACTGCGGAACACTATTGCTAAAGTGGTCGCAGCATCCACACGCATGAAGCTCCGTGTAGTAAGCGAGACACTGGGTGCAAAGATAACCATCACCGTGTTTACAGACACTGTCAGGTACCATGCAATTAGTACAACCTGCAGGCAGTACGGAGAACATCTGCTCATCGACGCTCCGGAAAGTTTCCTCATCCAGAAGCTCCATTCGATCTACAGTCTCGCTGCAGCTGTCGCAGGTAAAGGATTCATCACCTTCAGGTAAGGACTGTCGTTCGTCACAATTTGGACAAATAAATAAAATATGGCGGGACTGACTGGTACAGACACGACACCGCGTAATGAGCAGCGTTCGTTCCTCGCTTCCGGTAATGTGAGATTCAGTAACCACCGCCTTTTGTTTGCAGGACTCACAGACCCCTATCTGGTTACCTGATTTGGCCAGCGCATCCAGTTCCTCTTTAACCTGCCGAAGCCGAACGGCAGCATAGAACTCACTTCCCCTGAGCAGGCGGGT
>OBAH01002085.1_pt1 | contig 10178 bp, 10 predicted proteins | sample 1517491 | NCBI WGS metagenome assembly OBAH01 (sample SAMN04571697, study PRJEB22368) | human gut metagenome | biome: human gut; material: stool | host: Homo sapiens | place: Luxembourg | collected 2012-08-03
CCTCTCCGCCTGACTATGACCATGGATTATACAAACCTGGCCAAAGAACTCAATATCACTGCTGTGCTGATCGTGATCATCTGCGCTGTATGCATTACTGGTTATATTATTTTTGCTTATATTATTTCCCGTTATATGGTACGCCCTGTAGAACATCTGAGTCATAAAATGTCCTCTCAATCCGGACATATTCTGAGCCAGTCCACTCAATATCTGAACCGTACAGATGAGATTGGTACATTATACAACGAGTATAATGCCATGGTTGAGTCCCTGAATGCTGCAGTCAAACAGGATTATCAGGACAAGCTGGTTCTCCTCGATGCGCAGATGAAATCGTTGGAAGCAAGAATCAACTCCCATTTCCTGTTCAACACACTGGAAGCAATCAACAGTATTGCTGAACTGGAAGACAATGAAACCATTGCCACTATGTCACTTGCACTTGGAAATATGTTCCGCTATACCCTGAAGACGCAAAGCGAGCTGGTGACTGTTCAGGATGAACTCGGTCATGTAAATGACTATGTTACCATTCAGCGGATCCGGTTTGACAATCGTTTTCATCTGGATCTGGATATCCCATCTGAATATCTGGATAACAAAGTTCTGAAACTGATTCTCCAACCCCTGGTTGAAAACGCACTATATCACGGGCTGAATTACTGTACTACAGGCGATACCATCACCATCCATGCATATACCGAAAACAACTGTCTGATGATAGATGTACATGATAATGGACAGGGAATGGATATTGAAACACTTAACAAATTACAAAGTTCGCTCAGCAAAGAAGCTTCTTTTACTGAACTCGGACACCGCAATAAACAAAGCATCGGACTTAAAAACATTCACAGTCGAATCGAACTTTATTATGGCAAAGGCTATGGCCTGACTGTCACCAGCAGGCAGAATGAATGGACCAATGTGCAGATCCGACTTCCTATTCTGAAATATCAGGAGGATTAGAATATGTATACTTATATTGTCATAGATGATGAATCTCTCATCCGTAAGGGAACCATCAAAAAACTCCAGCCTATGGAAGATCTGATTTCCTGTATCGGTGAAGCCGATAACGGAAAGGCAGGCATTGAACTGATTCAGGAAGTACATCCAGACTTCGTCATACTGGATATGCAGATGCCAATCATGGGTGGTAAAGAATTACTTCCTTATCTGGCAGAAAATTATCCCGAAATGCCTCTGATCGTCATTAGCGGATACCGTGACTTTGATTATGTCAAACAGGCCATCTCTGCAGCAGCCATCGATTATATTTTAAAACCATTCAGCAAAGAAGCTATCCAGAACTGTGTTTGCCGTGCAATCGAACGCCTGGAAGACAGCCAGACTCTCTCAAGAGTCACCGATAGTGATGAAGAAAAAGAAGCAGCCTACTACGAATATGATATCCAGCATCTGACAAATCTGATCCTTGGTTATCATGTCGGAGAAGGTTCCATCTCTTCAAAACGCCTGAATTTCATCAATGATACCCATCAGCTTGTCCTGCTCACTCTTTATTTTGAATCTCCTTCACAGATACAGGCAGTTGATATCCAGCACTGGCTGGAGGATGGTGGCTTTGGTGATCTTGCTCTTTATCTTCCAAATACAGCTTCGAATCAGATGGGATTTTTAGTGCTTTTTATGCCAAATACAGAAGTAATTCATTCCAGACGACTGGTCGATCAAATTTCCTCTGCACTTACTGAATATGTGCGGCATCTCCAAAATTCTCTAATCATTGGTATCAGCCAGCCTCACTCTGATCTCAGTGAATTGCATGAAGCATTTGAGGAAACTTCCGCTGCTCTGAACCGCCAGAAATTGAATGGTGACTCAGAAAATATCTTCTACTACAGAGAGACGGCAGAACCCAGATCTTTTATCTGGGAACAGGAAGAGGAATTTCTTTTTCGTGTGGAGGCAGGAATGACTCCTGAAGTCCAGTCCCTGACCGGACGGTTATTTGAACTGATGCGCAAAACTTCCGACTTCTCGCTCGCAGATGCCAAATACTACTGCTACTATCTTTCCGGACAGTGCCGCAATATCCTGAATTATTACCTTAAGCAGGAAACACCAAAGTCCTCCAACAGTATTCAGAATGTAGTCAATTACATCTTTTCTCTGAAAGAGCTGAATGATTATTACCACCAGTTCTTTATGAATATCACGGAGCTTCTGAAGGCAGAAAGCATTTATTCCGGCGATGATGTAGTTGAAAAAATCCAGACTTACATGCAGCACAACTATCATAAAAATCTGACTCAGGATTTTATTGCTTCTCTTTTTTATCTGAATCGCAGCTATCTGAGTACCCTTTTCAAACGGAAAACAGGGATGAAATTTATTGATTATCTGAATGAAGTCCGGATAGAAAAATCCAAGGAATTATTAAAAGATTCCAACCGCAAGATGTATCAGGTCTCCAAAGCGGTTGGATATGATAATCCGAAATATTTCTTCCGGATATTTAAGAAAAAGACCGGCATGACCCCGGAACAGTATCGGGAAATGCTATAGAAAACAGAGTGTAAAATCTGCCTTAAATGTCAGATTTTACAAACACAAGTTTCTTGCCCAGAACTCTGGCTATAAATCCAACCAGAAGTGCCGCAATGACTGTGCCTTCTCGAACACCATTGAGGTGTCCGGCAAAGCCAAAAGACAGAACTGCTGCGATAACTGCCATAGACACATCAAAGAAAATCTTTGTCGTACCAAAGTTGGTTTTCCATGTCAGAACGATTGCACGGACAAATGATTCTCCTGGCAGCATGACGACATCTGCCAGAACTTCCATATACACACCAATTCCAAGGATCAGACATCCGATCAGAAGATACACAATTTTCATGACATAGTTCTGCGGATTTACCCATGTAAACAAGAGCATCGTCAGGTCGATGAAATATCCGAAAACAATCGATACCGGTATCTGCAGAACATGTTCCAGTTTAAAATTCTTACGCAGAATCAGTAACTGCAGTAAGATCAGAAATACACTGAAAAAAATTGTAAAATTACCAAGTGTAAATGGAAAACTCAAACTCAGCACATACGGAATAGATGAGATCGGTGATGTTCCCAGACTTGCTTTCGTGATCAGACTGACACCAAGTGAGTTCACAAACAGACCGATCAGAAATATTACGTATCTTTTTAATTTGTTCATTTGTTACTTTCCTTCTTTCCCTGTTTCCTCACAGACTGTCTCAGACAGGTTGCCATAAATTTTATGATAAATCTTCATAAATGTCTCTGCTTCTTCTGAAGAAATATCTTTCCATGCATTCTCCTCAATTTCCACAAAAGCAGCCTCGACAAGCTTCTGGCTCTTCCTGCCGGATTCTGTCATAAAAATGTGAAAAGTCCTTCTGTTTCCATTGAGCATACGTCGCTCGATCAGACCTTTTTCCTCCATACGGTTCAGTATTGAAGTCAGCGATCCCGCCTCGATAAAACAGCCCGCTGCAATTTCCTTCTGGCTTGCTCCATCATGATTCTTCAGATAATCCAGCACCTTCGGCTGTCCCAGTGTAAGCCCTGACTCCTTTACTTTTTCCAGAATACGCTTCTGAATTAACAGATGATTCGCCATAGTCAGGTAATGCAATGATATGTCCACGTCTCACGTTCCTTTCTTTTTATGTTTAACGCAAAATAGTTATAATCCTAACGTTTAGGATTATAACTATTTCTTTAAAATGTGTCAATATATGTTTTGCTCATTTTATGATGTCTACAGCCCTTCCCTGTATATCTCACTGATCACAGCCTGGGCATGTTCTGATTCTTTTTTCTTTATAAGCTGCTCCCTGTCACTCAAAATTGCAATCATTTCATCCACCACTACCTCAACTGCGGGTGGCTCTGTCATCCTGTACAGATACCCCAGCATGCGCGTTGCTGTGTAATCCGTATTCAGATACTTGTAGGCAATTTCTGAACATAGTTCCTTCGGATATCTTCTTTCAATCAATGCTCTGTAAAGCTCGTCTGCTCTTTCTGATGCCATATTTTTCTCTCCGTGTCAGGCTTCATCGGATGCATCATTCAGTGCGTCATTCGCATCCTCCAGTGCATCCAGTGCCTCTGTCAGAAGATCCAGTTTGTCACTGCTCTCATCTTCTGCCTCATATGCATCAATCACATCTACAAGAGCATCTTTTATTTCTTCCAGAGAATTTATGATTCTTTTCAGTCTGGCTTCCTTTGAAGAAGATCCAGTAATATCAACTACCTTGCTCACGATATTCCTCCTTCTTGGGTGAAAAAGTTGTTACCCATATGATACCTGTTTCCACCGCAAAAGTAAAATACTATCTTTTTATCATGCATAGCAGGCTTTACTCTGTATAACTATTCCCGTTCTCATCGGTCCAGGTGCCATCGCCGTTATCGGTATAGCCAACACCATTTGCATCACGATAATAATACTCTCCGTTTGTGGTCTCCTTTACATCGACACTTCCGCCGCTGCCCTGGAGTTCATGCTGTCCCAGCTTCGTTCCCGAATTGTAGTCTTCGTCATTCCAGGTACGATAAGAATTTCCATTGGCATCTGCCCAGTTTCCGTCTCCCTGATAGCTGTATTGAAATCCGTTATCGTCAGAATAAGTTCCATCTCCGTTGTCGTAAAGGACTCTGGATTCCTCATCACCTTCACCTGATGCTACAATCGATGCCACACCGGAAGGAGTACTGAAGCCACTGGTGTATGGCACTCCTGCCGGAAGACTCTCATAATAGGATCCTGACCCATCGCTGTCAGAACCACTTCCATTATCTGTCGTTTCACTTTCCTGCTCGTTGCTTTCCACAGTAGAATCAGAATTTGTTTCCGCACTGATGTTTTCTCCCGAATTTACAGAAGCTTCTGTATTTGTATCCTCTGACACTCCCGTTTCACTCTGTGTCCCTGCTATTTTCTGCATATCTATCATTTCAGAAAATGGTGCATAATCCGGTGCATTCTTTTCTTCCGGATCTGTATTTTTTTCCTGCCCTGTTCTCTCTGTTCGCGTTGGGGCTGTATCTGTCCCGGCCGAAACATTAAATACGAGGTTACTGCCCGCAAGAAGCACCGTCACAAGAATTCCCGGCAGGATTCCTCTGCGAAGCTTCCGTATGTTCACCATATACAAAATTCTGTCCTTAAACACCATTCCGCTGTCATTGAGACTTGCTGTTACATATGGGATCTGATTATTCATCGCCACTGTACGAAGAAGCAGCTGTCTGTAAAGCCTGTGGCGATGAATGTTTACACGGTTAATCACTGCCGTATCACACAGATTCTCGATATCCTTATCTGCTTCTTTCAGCATAATAAGAAGAAACGGATTAAACCAGTATATTGTTGCACAGGTTCGAAGAAGCATCTTATACCAGAGATCCCGATGACAATAATGTGTAAGTTCATGGTAAAATACCAGTTTTCGCTCCTCTGCGGAATAGCCTGTTGCCGGAAGATACAACTTTGTATGGAAGAGTCCTGCCAGAAGTGGTGTAGTAAGACCCGCATTCTGTCTGAGCTCCGGTGCTCTGCGCACACTCTTTTTCCGGCATACATCTCTATACATCTGAATACTCACCGAATCATTGACTGGAAGGCTCATTCTCCTGAGATTTTTCATGGAAAGGTAATATGCCAGCAGTTCTCCTGCCAGTTTAAGCACTGCCACACTCAGCCAGACCGATGCAAAAATTACAGCAATAGTTTCCAGCCATTTTCCAGCCGTATGCACGATAAACTCTTTTTGTTCCGGAACTTCAGACTGACTTTTCGTATTATTGTTCACAGAAGACATTATTTCCATTTTCTGCTGTCTCTCTCCCGGTCTTGCTGCGTAATCCGTTGTCTTCGAATTTTGTTCATTCTGTTGAATGCTTCTCTGTACTTTAAAATCCACCAGCGTAAAATTTGCCGGAAGGCGCACAGGAATACAAAGACTTACCGTAATCAGCAGCCAGATAATATACTTCCATCTCGCTGATACCTGACCTTTAAACAGAATCGCAAGCAGTTTGACCAGTAAAATTATAACTGCTGCAATAATATTCAATTTCAGAATATGCAGAACAAAAATCTCCATAATTTGCTATTCCTCCCCGTCTTCCAGCTCCTTAAGAAAATCGCTGAGTTCATGAATTTCTTCAGAACTGATTTTTTTCCCCTGATAAAGTGAGGTGACAAATTTTTTTAATGAATTTCCATAGAGTTTCTCAAGAACACTCTGACTCTCATGTGCCTGATAATCTGACTGCGAAACCAATGGAGTATACAGGTTTAATTTTCCCTGTTTCGTCACTTCCACAAAATTTTTACTCTCCAGTCTTGTCAGCAGTGAAAGGATTGTTGTCGATGCAAGTTTTTTCTTTGTATTGATTACTTTTTCAATTTCCGGCCTGGTCATCGGAGGAGTTCCGTTCCAAAGAACAAGCATGATATCCAATTCTGATTCAGGTAATCTCTGATATGTTTTTTTCACTCTTTTCCACCCTCCTGATTCACATCTGATATATTTTCTACAAATGTAGGAATAATTTTATTTTACCACAGGGCCAAAAAATGGCAAGAGCTTCTGCACATTTTACAGAAGCTCGTCGCTATCAATGTTACTGTTCACTCCGTTCACAGCAACTTGGTCAAAATCCATTCCAGATCACCTACGGTGATAGGATTTTGCCCCGTATGTCTCGGGATTTTGCCATATTCATGGCAAAACACCTCGCGGAATATTACCTGTGAACAGTTACCTATCAATTCATTTCGGTATAGCTGCTGCCATTTTCATCGCTCCATGTTCCGTCTCCGTTGTCTGTAAATCCGGTGCCATTGTCGTCACGGAAATAATAATCACCATTTGTAGTTTCTGTAACTGTCACTGTATTGCCGTCCGCATCCTGAAGATTATGCTGTTCCAGCGTATGTCCCAGATGATGTGTGTCATCATTCAGAGCTGCGTAGGTATTTCCATTTTCGTCTGTATAGGTTTCATCTCCGTTATCCGTATATTCCATTCCGTCATCTCCACGATATTCACAGGAATAATCTTTGTGAAGAATATAATTGATTTCAATTGTATTCCCCTCACTGTCAACTAATGTCATCGGTGAAGTAGTACGGATATCTGAATCATCACTGCTGTCTGATGAACTTGCAGAAGCGTTTTCTTCTGTATCAGAATCAGAGGAATTTGTCTCTCCTCCGGACTTCTGGCTGGAAGTACCGGACTCTGACTTATCAGAATTTCCTGCTGCATTTTCTTCAGCCTCTCTCGTAAGAGACGGATTTCCCGGATAAGAAATATACTCTACAAATTTTCTGACATCACCGATATCATCTGCATCTTTTGCATATCCCACCGTCATATACAGACTGTTTCCCTCTGAGTAAACGGTCTGATAGCAGGCTCCATAGGTATCGTTGCATTTGGCTATCCCGGTTTTGACATCATCCAGTGAATATTTATAAATATTTACATAATCACTGCCATTTGTATAGCTGGCATAAGTGCCTTCTGTATCTGCCTTCTCCCAGACAGAACCCGCCGGTGGCTGCGTATAAAAGTCATTATCTCCGGCTGCCATAACCGTTCCGGCTGAAAAAATTCCGAATGTTGCTACCGTCATAAGTGTCATAAATTTTGTTGTTCTTGTCTTCATAATGGATTCTCCCTGATTTTTATTTTCTACATCTGTAGAAGTTATTTGTATTCTACATCTGTAGAAAAAGAAAGTCAACCATTAATTCTACATTTGTAGAAATAATGGTTGACCAAACAACATTCCAATGCAGACAGCGATCATCAAAGAATCTCTGGAATGGGTGCGTGACTGCCCAAGCTTTAACCAGACAAAAGTTCTTCCTTATGAATATCGTCACAATGTCTGAACCGTAACTAATCTTTGAATTAACTTCTGAGTTTCGATAAAAGAATCTCCGTGCATGAATCCTCTCTTTCCCTTTTCATACACGGAGATATCTTTTTTGTTCGACTTGAATTAATTTATGCTCTGTTTTTTATATTCCTCAACAGTGTATCCACTTCTTCTCGTGTTGCAAGATTCTCTGAAAAAGCACTTGCACTTCCAGTACAGACTCCATAATAAAAAGCATCTTCATATATACCAGACTTCAAATATCCATATAAAAATCCGGCTACCATGGAATCTCCTGCACCAACAGAATTCTTTACCTTACCTTCCGGTGCTTCACTTTTGTAAGTGGATCCATCTTCCGCCACAAGAACTGCCCCATCTCCCGCCATAGAGACCAGTACATTTGCAGCGCCCATTTCCTGCAGTTTTTTTGCATAAAGAATAACGTCTTCTTTTGTGCTCAACGTAACACCAAAAATTTCTCCAAGCTCATAATTATTTGGCTTGATCAGAAACGGATGATACTCCAGTACATTTACCAGCAGATTTTTGGTTGCATCCACAACGATCATAACTTCTCGCTTCTGCAAACGTTTCATAATATCACGGTAGATCGTAGATGGAAGAACCGTCGGAATACTTCCGGCAAGAACAAGGATGTCCCCTTTTTGCAGAGCATCCAGCTGCTGATAAAAAATTTCCAGTTCTTCTCCACTGATTTCCGGTCCCATACCATTTATTTCAGATTCCTCTGATACAGTTTTTTCACCATCTGGCATATTCTCCAATGATCGGAGCTTCACATTGATTCTTGAGATTCCTTTCTTTACCCGCACAAACTGCTCTTCTACCTTCCGCTCTTTCAGCAGTCTGTGAATCTCTTCTCCTGTAAATCCACCGGCAAAACCAAGTGGGATACTTTCCATTCCCAGGTTTTTAAGTACGATTGACACATTGATTCCCTTTCCTCCGGGCAAAATAAGTTCCTCTGCTGTTCTGTTTACTTTTCCTGTTTTAAATTCATCAACGCCTACTATATAATCCAGAGAAGGATTAAACGTCACCGTATATATCATATCTCTGATGCCTCCATTTTTTATTTACTATCATCTGTATAATAATGCCTGTCACGATCAGTACCAGACCCAGAACAGAAAACACGGTAATCTTTTCTCCCAGAACAAAATGTGTCAGAATCAGCGACACAAACGGAGTCAAATATGCCAGATTGGCAATCACCGCTGTATTTCCCAGATCAAGAGCCAACGCCCATGTAAGATATGGAAGTGCATTACATATAATTCCATTCCAGAGCATTCCCGCTACCTGACTTCCTGTTGGTATGGTCAGCTTTCCCTGTATGAGAACAAGTATAAATGCGGTTATTGTTCCTGCAGCATAGGAAATCATAACACTGAGATTCTTATCATAAATTTCTTTTTTATTTAAAGTACAGTACATGCCATAACACCCTGCCGCCATCAGTGCATAAAAAACACCTCTGGAATCTCCCAGCGAAAATTCCGCCAGATTTCCGTCTGTTGTAACGACCAGAATTCCAAGAAAAGAAAAAATAACAGCAGCTGCTTTTCCCAGATTCATCTTTTCTTTCAGGATCCAGCAGGAAAGAAGGATGATCAGTGCTGGCCAGAGTTCATTTATCACAAATGCTGTCTGTGCTTTGAGACGTGCTGTTCCAAGAAGCAAAAAATAATTATAAAAAAACACGCCCAGCGATCCTATCAGTATCATCCGGATCCAGATTCTTGCCGTGAGTTTTTTGACTTCACACAAAAATCCCTTTTTCCAGTTATACACGCCAAGAAAAAGTGTTGCAAACAGAAATGAAAAAGCAAGTACATATAATGCATCCAATTGATTCATAAGAAGTTTCGAAACGGTAGCCACTGTTCCAAAACATAAAACTGAAGTTCCTGCATACAGATATTCTTTTTTCATAAGCACTATCTCCTCGTATTTTGTTATTATAACAGAAAAAGCAGCCTTGCGGCTGCCTTCTCTGACATTTTTTTAATAAAAGCTCTGTTCTGTTCTTTCAATGATCTCATCCTGCAAAGCTTTATCCAGATTTCTGAAATGATCGCTGTAACCAGCTACCCGTACGATCAGATCACGGTATTCATCCAGATGCTTCTGTGCATTGATGAGTGTCTGCCTGTCAATGTGACATGCTCCCACCACTTAAATCTCTGATTTTGAAGTGGGGGCTTCTTGCTCAATGGCTCTACTGAGCCAAGTATCTACAAGCTATCCTCGCG
>OBAH01002087.1_pt1 | contig 10176 bp, 8 predicted proteins | sample 1517491 | NCBI WGS metagenome assembly OBAH01 (sample SAMN04571697, study PRJEB22368) | human gut metagenome | biome: human gut; material: stool | host: Homo sapiens | place: Luxembourg | collected 2012-08-03
ATACTTCCTAATCGCTAATCAGGAGGGCACGGAGAAGATAAATGGGCACCCCATATCCGCCCGAAATGTCCCGGCACAGACGGACAAGCGCAGAAAAAACCCCCTCAGTTTTAGCGCCGAGGGGGAAATGGTCACCGGCCCCTGTGCCGGCTGTCGGAGAGAAAACAGCAAATCGCTCTTTCAGGGAATGCTGTATAAGTTTATGCCTTCACTACCTTAACCGGAATCCCGGTACGGCAGTTACAGGCAGCCCAATAGTCATTGAGCATGCCGTAGCGGCCCGGACGGGTCGGATCGCGCGGGATCATCTGATTGACGGCAGTGCCGCCCGCTCTTGCCGCAATGCCGGGCACAGTCTTACCGTCCACTACGCGGTTCTCGGCACCGTAGGCCGTATGCCCATAGGCATGCGCGACACAAACTGCCCCCGGCGTCACCGCCTCGTCAACCATCAGCACCCCCTTTACATCAACGCCGTTGGGGCTTGCAATCCGGACCTTGTCGCCGTTTTTAAGTCCGAACTTCTGTGCCGTCACGCGGTGCATATGCACAAAGTTTTCAGGCGAAATCTCCGTGCAGTGCTCAAAGACGACCGAGTAGTTGGAGCGCAGAATCGGCTTAAAGCTCGAAAACAGCAACGGATAGTCCTTTCTGCTCCAGCGCTGACGCCAGGCTTCACCGTTAAAGAAGCGGGCTTCTTCGGCAACCGGCACCCCCGGATAGGGCTTGCCGCTGAAGCAGTGGCGCACGGCGGGCATGGCGGGATTAAAAAACTGCAGGAATTTGCCGCCGCCGTTTTTCATAAACTCACCTGCATAGCGGCTGTCGGCCTCGTAGTAACCGCCGCGGGAAAGCAGTGCTTCCACGCGGGCCGCTTCGGCGGGCTTCAAAAGCGGCCTCACCATCTTCATGGCCCGCTCAAGCCCCGCAAAACGCCGGTCCTCGTCCGTCACCTCGGGCAGCCCCTTAAACTGTTCGGCCGCATTTGAAAGATAGCGCACGGCCCAGTCGTCGTAGGTAAAGAGGTCCGCGGGTTTGCCCCCCTTTACGGGAATAGCGCCCTTACCAAACCCAGGCAGCTTCATGGCAAGCGCACAGTCGACAAGGAACGTTTCCATCGAGACGTGCGCACCCTTGGCGTTTTTCACCGTGCGCGGCGTAACGACCGGAACCCCTGCCGTGACACACTGGTTGTAGTTGCCCCAGGTACGGTCGCAGGCGTATTCCTCATACATCACACGGTCCGGGATGATGTAGTCGGCGTACATATTCGTCTCGTTGATAAAGGCGTCAATACCGACAAACAGCGGGAGCTGTTTGGGATCGGCAAGCACGTCTTTAATCCGGTGATCAATGGAAGAAGCACTGAAAAGAACGTTGCTGCGCCAATTAAAGAGCGCTTTCGCGGGATACGGATCTTTATTTGCCATCGCCACCATCATTTCCGCGGCGTTTCCGGCCGTGTAGCCCGGAAAGAGCGGATGGAAGATGTGCTTGGCCGGATAGGGATTCTCACCCTTTTTCACGTGTTCCTTGTATTCGGTCGAGTCTTCGTAGGGTGCGTTGCGGCAGGCATTCATCTGGCCGTCCTGATCGGGAGCCCCCTTAACAGTTGCCAGATCATACGTGCCTTCAAAGCCCGTAAAGAACCCGTTACCGTAAAGGGCACCGCCCTTACAGTCGTGACTGCCCGCAAGACTGTTGAGAATACAGATAAGCCAGCCGCACATCACGGCATCGGCACTGTTGTTGCCGGTATTGGAAACGGCGACAACACGGCGCCCGTGGTGCGTGAATTCGCGGGCAATTTCCGTCATCCGTTCAACGGGAACACCGCATTTTTGAGCGTACTCTGCAAGCGTGTACTTCACTGCCTGCTGCCGGAGCAGCTCCAGGCTGGAGACCAGGCGCACGTTTTTGCCGTCCTGACGGCGGAAGGTACGGTCCACAAAGAGTTCACCCTTAACGGCGGTTGCGGCCGAGACGGGCTTACCGCCCGTAAACACAACCCCCTCGCCCTTTTTGCCGCAGCCGAAATCGGCGGCATCAGCCATGGTCTGTGTTTTGATGTCAACAAGCCATGCGGCATTGGTCCAGTTGATTTCACCGGCCTTTTTCGCCGCCGCTTCATTCGGGCTCACCAAAAACTTCGAATTCATCCATTTGTTTTCAAGGATGATCCGGATCACACCGTAAAGAAACGCCGTGTCCGTGCCCGGCAGAATCGGCTGCCACTGCCCCTGCGTATTGTTGGCAACAACTGTTCTGAGAATCGGATCGACTGCCACGTATTTAGCCTTACGCTCAACGCGGGCATCGGCAACAGCCCGGCCCAGACGGTTAATGCTGGCGCCGGAGGCTCCGGGAGCCGTGCCGATAAAGACTGCATACTCAAAGGCATCCCAGTCAACGTCACACATACCGGCAGCGATTTCAGGCCCGAGACCCACGGAGTAACCGACGCCGACCGCAGCACCGCAGTAGGCGTGCTTGGTTGTGAGGTTCACTGTACCGAAGGCCTTTGTCATAAAGCGTGAATAAAAACTACCCCGGATGGTGTCTTCTTCGTTAAAGGTCGCCATGAGCTGGTTAACCTTGGGCCCGAACTCAGGCTGCCCCGGCACCGCCGGGGTCTTCAGATTGCGGATCGCCCGCAACCCTTCAACATGGCCCTCGCCGAACAGATTACCGCCTTCCACGATTTCGCGCACTGCCTGCTCGTAAGGGATGGTCTTCCACTTATTTTCACCGCGTTTTCCGGCGCGTTTTAACACGGTCAGGACCCGGCGCGGATCAGTGACCGCGTCAATACCGGAAGCACCTTTGCCGCAGCAGGTTGCGCGGTTTTGCTGACCGGCGTCACCGGTCAGAAGCGCCCAGGCTTTGGCAACCGGGGTATCCAGTACCAGGGGTTTGCCGCCCGTGACCACCTCACAGTAAGGATTGCCCGCCACACGCGTGAGCGTATCTGTGGCTTCATCCACACGGTAGCGCAGACCGCACATGTTGTTGCAGGTAAAACAACGCGTAAAACCGATGCGCACGCCCGGTCTCACATCGAGTTTTCCGTTGCGGCGGATCAGTTCCGGTTTTTCCGCAAAACCGAAGCGTTCCGTAGATTTTTCATTTGCCATGACGTTTTTCCTCAGCGCTGCCAGTTGGTCTGCTTCACGGACAACATTGCCTTGTCGTCACATCCTTCGGGCAGTCCGATATAGAAAATGTTGGGTTTTGTGCCGTAACCGGAGAGCAGTGCATAGACCTTGTTGGCTTTCACAAGCTTGTAGATCTCGCTGGTCTCATCGTTGAGATCTCCGAAAACACGGGCTTTGCCGATACAGCTTTCCACGCAGGCGGGCAATAGCCCCTCGCTGATGCGGTGGATGCAGAAATTGCACTTTTCCGGCGGGTTTTTGTGTGTCGGATCAGCCTTGCGGGCGCCGTACGGACAGGCCGGCACGCAGGCCATGCAGTGAATGCACTTGTTGTAGTCAATCACCACAATGCCGTCTTCGGAGCGCTTATAAGTGGCCTTAACAGGGCAGACACGCACACAGGGCGGGTTGTCGCAGTGATTACACTGGTTGGGAAACGCGATGACCGCTTCGGCCGCAGCCGTTTTGACGGCCATCTGATTGACCTGGGTGCGGACGCGTCCCGCCTCAACATGGTTTTCCACCGAGCAGGACACCGTGCAGGAGAGGCACCCCGTACAGCGCCGCACATCAAACACCATGGCGTAGCGCTTGCCCGGCGTCTTTGCAAGCAGCTGCGCCGTCGGGATACACGTAAATACCGCACTCCCGGCCGCGAGCTTAAATAACGAACGTCGTTCCATTGTGATTCTCACAGTTAGTCGATGATCAGGCAAAGTCGCTGAAAAAACCGCTTTGCCTGCATCCGGTCCGACGGATCAGCCGATCCGTCACTTGCTGATTTTGGCGTACCAGAGGTTGTGATTCTGTTTGGCCCAGTTTTCGTCGCACTTGCCCGAGAGCATGTTCTCAATGCCGCCCTCGCTCATCACGGCACCCATATAGATGTGAACCACCGAGAAGGCACCGAGGATGACGGCACTGATGATGTGAATAATGAGGGCGAGATTGGCGCCGTCCTTACTCATGCCGCCGAAAAGTTCCGGGTAGAGCATCATCAGCCCCGTGACGATCATCGCAAGGCCAAACACCACGAAGCACCAGAAGAACGCCTTTTCACCGGCATTGGCAAACCCGGCATCAGGATGGTGCGGCTTACCGGTATTGATGTAACCGCCCAGGCAGGCAAACCACTTAAGGTCACAGGATTCCGGCATCTGACGCGCCGCCCACTTCACCATCATGATCACAGCTGCCGCGATAAACGGGAAGGCCACAAAGTTGTGCACCATCACCGAACCGTTCACAAAAGAGGTGAAATGTTCCGGCGTCATCAACGGTTCAAGCCAGAAACGCCCGGCACCGATCACCAGCCCCGTGAGGATCAGGAGAACGCAGGGCACGGCGGCAATCCAGTGCAGCGCCACGTCAAGCGGACTCCAGCGGCTGATGAGCCGGCCGGAAAAGCCGTCAGCGAGCCGTGCTCTGCCGTTAATAAGCACAAAGACGGCAAAGAGCAGTGCCACCAGCACCACCGAAGCGAAGATAAAGTTGGCCGTCACTTCCGCCGAATGCAGAAAGCTCAGATAGCCTGCGCTGACGGCATCCGGATTGTAGGTTTTGATGAGCGCCGGATCCGAGGCGTAGCCCAGCAGCTGCGGAATATCGTTGTTGACGACATGTTCCTGCACCGGCATCCAGAATTCCGGCATGTGCTCCGCCGTTTCTTCGGCCTGAGCCGCGAAGGCGGTCCCGAACAGGGAAACAGTAATTAACTTTTTCATAGTCATTCCTTCAGATTCTGTGAAGAGGAGATGTCCGCAATGGGGATTTCCAGGCCGGCCATGTTCTCCGTGAGCTCAATACCCGCGAAAAACTGCGCGAGCTCACGCTTGAGCGTTTTCGCCCACACCCGCCAGAAAGACGATCGGGTGTCCTCCGCCACGGCGTCAAGAAACGTATCCGCCCAATGGCCGAGGTGCTGGGACCAGAACCGCCGGAAAATGGCTTCCAGTTCATCGGCGGCAGCGGCATCCCCTTTTTGTCTGTATTGAAAGGACATGGAAGCCACACAGCTCAGAAACTCGAGTTCGTTGCCGAAAAAATCCGGCATTTCGTTGAGTTTGCCATGGCTCGTGAGCCCAACTTCGCTGAAGGCGTACTCCACCGCCGCGCTGTAGCGGTTGTTGAGCACTCGCCCGTGCGAACGCCAGACGCTTTCGTAGGGAGGCACCGTCAGGCGGTACGGCCCGATGCACATCCGGTTGAACTCGGCTTCGGCGGCATCCGTGTCACGCGCGGCCATTTCGGCTTCGGCGGCAAGCATCGGGTGTCCGGCCGATCGGGCCCAGCGGCTTAAAGACTCAAGCGCTGCGGGACTGCCCGGCTGAAAAAACGTTTCTTTAAAAGCGTGCAGGCTCTGTGCCGCTTCAAGCATGTCCGTTCCGCTCATATCAGCGCCGCTCCCGGATGATGATCATGTTGGGAGCGTTCACGCCGTCGCGGTAACCGATGCCGGTCTTGGAGGCACTCTTTTTCTGCGCGAGCACCTGCGTCACATTGCCGGCCGTGAGGCACTTCACCGGGCAGCCGTCCACGCAGGCGGGATTAAGCCCCGCGTCAAGCAGTTCCACGCAGAGGTTGCATTTGGCGGCCTTGCCGTCAATGCGGCTGATGACGATCGCATCGTACGGGCAGGCGTTTTTGCAAAGCCCGCAGCCCGTGCAGCGTTTGCGGTCAAGCACCACAATGCCGTCGGGGCGCTGTTTGAAGGCGTTGGCGGGACAGACCGCCATGCAGGACGGATTGGTGCAGTGCATGCAGCTGTGGGTAAGCCACACGTCGCGCACGCGGCCTTCCTTGTCCTTGACCTCGTAGAGGTCAACCTTGCGGAAGCGTACGTCTTCGGGCAGTTCATTGTGAATCTGGCAGGCCACGGCACAGCCGCCGCAGCCCACGCAGTTTTCCTGACGGAAAATAAAACCTTTCTGCAACTTGTTTGTCATGTCAGAGTCTCCCCGTTACGCCTTGCGGACATCCACGCGCGTGGAGTGATAAGCGGAACAGCCGCCCATATCCGTCAGTTTCGATGTGGTCAGTGTGTTGGTGTTGGTGCCCTTGCCGTAAGGATTGGTGCTGCGCCAGTTACATTTGGCGGTACGCACCACCCCGGGAGTGACGCGGGTTGAGAGACGCGCCACGAAGAACGCTTCTCCGCGCTGGTTGGAAAGGCGGATGCGGTCGCCCATGGCAATACCGAGGCGCTTGGCGTCAACCGGATTGATCTCACATTCGTAGGCGTTGTACCCGCGGATGTACTTGACGTTGTAGAAGGAGGAATTGACGCGTTGCGGAATTCCGGGCGACAAAAGCCGGAACGGCAACCCTCTTTCTTCCTTGGGCATTTCCTCTTCGCAGAGCGCGAGGTCAATCGTGGGATTAAACCCGGCCTTCTTCATGATTTCGGAATAAAGCTCGATCTTGCCGGACGGGGTGTCGCACTTGCCGCCCGAACGGACCGGAACGCTTGAAGGCATGTCAAGGTGAATGAACTTTTCTTTTTGCAAACGCTCGAGCGTGATGCCCTTGTACCACGGGGCCTTCGTGTCGAGGAACTGCGCAATGATGTCAAGCGGCGTATCCTTGAATTCCTGTTCGGTAAAGCCCATGCGGCGGCCGTATTCGGCAAAGAAATCCCAGTTGGGCTTGGATTCGCCCACAGGTTCAATGACCTTTTCGCAGATCTGCACGTACCAGCTGTGGTAGTCGCCGATCACGTCGTCGGTTTCAAACTGCGTCGAAGCCGGCAGTATCAGGTCACAGTACTCGAGCGTATCGGTCATGATCATGTCAAAGCCGACAACGTAGAGGTCGTCGCGCTTGAGGTTTTTCACAAGCTCATTGACGTTCGGGGAAACCGCCACGGGATTACCGTTGTAGCAGACGAGCATGTGGATGGGCTTGATCGGACGGCCTTCAGTCGTGGGCTTATCCTTACGGAGCGCCTGATCAAGGTCGGTCATGTTGATGTGCTGAATATCCTTGCGAATAAAGCGGTTGCCGCGGCCGGCGAAGACATTCATGCCGGTGATGGGACGGACGTTGTCGTAAATAATGCCGCAGGCCGGTTTGTCAAACATACCGCGCAGGGCATGCATAATTGCAATGGCACGGGTCATGCGGGCGCCGTTGTAGTTACGCTGCATGCCGTAGCCGCCGCGGATGATGCAGCGCTTGGACTTACCGTAGATATCGGCAAATTTCTCGATTTCACGGCGCTCAAGTCCCGTCACCTTCACAATGTCATCCCAGGAAACGGAGTTGACGCGGGCGATCGCCTCATCGGCACCGATACAGCAGGTATTGAGAAACTCCCGGTCGATCATCTCTTCGTGCGCAAGCAGATACTTCATCACGCCTACTGCGACCCAGGCGTCGGTTGCGGGCTTGGGCTGCAGATAAACATCGGCCTGCGAGCAGATCGGCGTACGGTTGGGGTTCACGGCCAAAACCTTCGCCCCCCCTGTCGCGGGCCATGTTGATGAGTTTGATGCCGTGCACGTTGGATACGGTTTCGTTAAAGCCCCAGGAGACGTAGCAGTCGCAGTTGGGGATCTCTTCAGGGTCGGGGCCGTCAGTTGTGCCCTGAACACTGCCGTAACCCCAGACACCGGCTTCCGTGCAGACCACACGGTCAAGGTAGGAAGCGCCGACGCGGTTAAAGAAACGGTCAGCTGCGCGCATACCGATGGCGCCGTAGTTGCCGGAGTACGAGTACGGGAGGATCGCTTCCGAACCGTACTTATCGATCACTTCGTGCGTCTTTTTGATGAGTTTGTCCCAGGCTTCTTCCCAGGAGATGCGGCGCCACTTGTGCGAACCCTTTTCGCCGATTCTTTCCATCGGGTGAAGAATGCGGTCCGGTGCGTAGGTGTACTCCACATAGGTCAGCCCCTTCACGCACGGGCAGGACCCGGTCTTAAACTGCTCTTCGGCACCGCTCACGTAGGTCATGCGGCCGTCCTGCACACGGAACTTCATCAGACAGCGGTCGGCGCAGTTACGCAGGCAGCTGTGGTACTTGACCACGCCGGCGCGTTTGTTGAGCAAAACGGGGTTTGCACCGTAAGAGTGCATAGCGGATGCCGAACGCGGCACCAGTCCAGTCAGACTTCCCGCCAGGGCCGTTGCTCCGAGTCCCTGAAGGAAGTTTCTGCGTTTGATTCCCGGCATACTTTTCTCCTTAACGTTTTTTAAACGCCGCCCGCCGGGGTAATGCGGACAGCCTCTTTTTTAAACACAGCTGCCTCTTTACGCGGCAGCTGTGTTTAAATTCTTTTCTGGCAGGCTTTTGGCCGCCTTGATCCAGGCCTGCTGCAGGCCCTCGAACAATTCCTGCTTCACCCACTCAAAAGCGGGCGACAGATTCGTGCTGCCGAAAGCGAGATCATTTCCGATCGGCTTTACGGCACTGCGCATCTGCTTGATGCGGCGCAGAATGGGCTCCGGCAACACGACATAAGCGAGGTCAGGCATCTGATCGGCAAAAGCCCGCGTAAACTGATTGCACACCACGGTCACGCAGTCAGAGGCCGCCAGTTTCTGAAATGCAGTGGCAACGCTTTCGGTGTAAACCTCCACCTTCATCGAGCAGTTTTTCTCCTGACAGATATCCACCAGCAGCGGACGGGCGAGATCCCGGTAGTTGTCGATCTCAAGCAGCGGATAGCGAGCAAGATCACGGGCCGTGAAATCACTCTTGCCGAACAACGGATGACCCTTGCGGCCGAGCAGATAGATGTCGCCCGTGTAGGCAAAACACTTGAAGTTGAGACTCGGATCGTCAAAACCCTCGTACACAACCGCAAAATCCACGCTGCCGTTGGCGAGTCCGTGCACGCAGTTTTCCGTAAGAATCCGGACGTTGAAGCGCAGGTTCGGCGCTTTTTTCAAAATCCGGTTGTCGATCACCCCCTGCACCGCAAAACTGAATTCGTCGTAGACGCGGATCTCGAAACAGCCTTCCGACTCCGATGGAATGAAGCTCAAATACTGCTTTTCAATGCTGCGCAGACCGCCGACAACGGTTTCAAGTGTTTCCGCCAGTCCCTTGGCCCGCTCCGTCGGAACAAAACCGGCGGCCGTACGGGTAAACAAATCGTCGTCAAACATCGCTCTCAGATTGCTCAGAGCTCTGCTGATGGCGGAGTTTGTGAGCCCCAGCTCACAGCCCGCAACGGATGCGCTCCTGTGCCGGTAGACCGCCAGAAAAACCTTGATGTGGTGGTAACTGAGTTGATTGATGTTCATGGCTTTCTGCCTCTTTTGAATCGATTCTATTGGCGGGTGCCGAGCCGCCTTTCTGTTTCTGTTGACTCAGATCAATTTGAAAAAAATTGCAATTAACGAAAAACTGAATTTTCGGAAATCGAAAATAGCGGTCACAGTTGAGAATTATTCTCAACAATCGGGCATACCCTACCGGTTGAAACGTCTCTGTACCGACCCACAAACTCAGAAAAACCGCCAATTATTCACAAAATGAATAGCGAAAATTGCGCTAGTTCTTTCATTTTTCGGGGAAAAATATGAAAGCCTGTATTTGAGTCGAAATTCCACTTTATATGAGGGAAAATACCTAGGACAGTATCTGTTTAAAAATCTGCCGGTTTGACAAAAACGAGCACTACTGTCCAAAACGGATTTGTGCATCAAAAAAAAAAAAAAAATAGTTTGTTGATTTAAAAGAGAAAACGCGAATTTTCGGTTTTAGGGGCCTACTTTTCCGAATGGAAGCTCCATCTGCGGAGATTCCTCACAGGAAGCCTCTGGCTCATCTCGGCCGAGGATTGACGGATTCAGGTGGAATTTCACACACATTGGGACGGTGTATATCGAACATTGGGACACCCCCTTTCTCAAACATTGGGACAGTCCGTTACGGCGCCGAGCGAGTTAAGCTTCGGCGCGTTTTATTGGAGGGACGCAGGACGACGGCGTACGGACAGCGCGAGGATGTAAGATTTTTTGTGTCCAGGCGATAATGGCGCTCCCGTAGGGCGCGAAAGGAATCACCGTGGCA
>OBAH01002094.1_pt1 | contig 10157 bp, 10 predicted proteins | sample 1517491 | NCBI WGS metagenome assembly OBAH01 (sample SAMN04571697, study PRJEB22368) | human gut metagenome | biome: human gut; material: stool | host: Homo sapiens | place: Luxembourg | collected 2012-08-03
TGCCCCTGCCGCAAAGCGCCCCGCCCGCCTGGGCCAACCGCGACCTGCTGGATTTTGCCTTCTTCACCCGGATGCTCTACTCCTGCCTGGTAGACGCAGATTTTCTTGATACCGAGACCTTCATGAACGGCCGGGCCGCGCCCCGCGGCGGCGGCGAGGGCATCCCCGCCCTGCTGGAAAAGGCCCGGACACAGGCAGAGCGCTATCTCGGCGCGGAGAGCACCACCCCGGTCAGCCGCCAGCGCAACGCCGTGCTGCAAGCCTGTCTGGACAAAGGGGCCCACGGGCCGCAGGGGCTCTACACCCTCACTGTGCCCACCGGCGGCGGCAAGACCTTTGCATCGCTGGCCTTCGCGCTGGAGCACGCCGCCGCGCAGGGCATGAAGCGGGTGATCTACGTCATCCCGTATATGTCCATCATCGACCAGACCGCTGCAAACTTCACAAAGCTTCTGGGGGAGGAAAACGTCCTTGCGGATTACTCCAGCGCCGAATACAAGACCACCAACACCGAAGACCTGACACCCGCCCAGTACCGCCAGCTGCTGGCCAGCGAAAACTGGGATGCGCCGGTCATCGTCACCACCGCCGTGCAGTTTTTTGAGTCGCTCTATGCCAACCGCAGCAGCCGCTGCCGCAAGCTGCACAACATCGCTGACAGCGTGATCATTTTTGACGAGGCACAGACTCTGCCGCTGGACTACCTCAAGCCCTGCATCAGCGCCATTGCCCAGCTGGTGCAGCATTACCACGCCACCGCTGTGCTGTGCACTGCCACCCAGCCTGCGCTGGAATCCCTTTTCAAGGAATTTGCCCCGGAACTGCGGATGCAGGAGATCAGCCCGGACACGGAAACGCTCTATGAGACCCTCCGCCGCACGACCATCCGGGACATTGGCACGCTGCCGCAGGAAGAACTTGCGGCGCAGCTGGCCGCCCTGCCGCAGGTGCTGTGCGTGGTGAACCGCCGCAAGACGGCGCAGGAACTGTATGCTGCCCTGCCCGAAGAAGGCAGTTTCTGCCTGACCACCCTGCTGTGCGCCGCAGACCGCCGCCGCCAGCTGGAAGAAATCCGGCAGCGGCTGGCGGACGGCCTGCCCTGCCGGGTGGTGTCCACCTCCCTGATCGAGGCCGGTGTGGACGTAGACTTCCCCGCCGCCTACCGGGAACAGTGCGGGCTGGACTCGCTGCTGCAGACCGCCGGGCGCTGCAACCGCGAAGGCCGCCGCAGCGCGGCAGAGAGCAAGGTGTACTGCTTCCGGCTGGAAGGCTGCGCGGTGCCGCAGATGCTGCACCAGCATGTGCACGCCCTGCAGTATGCCGCCCGCTGCCATGAAAATGACTATGCGCAGCTCAACACCCCGGATGCCATCCGCACTTATTTTCAGGAGCTTTACTTTGCACGGGGTGCCGAGGCACTGGACAAAAAAGGCATTCTGGATGCGTTCCGCCACGGCATTTCCGGCTGTCAGTTCCCGTTTGCGCAGGTGGCCGCGGAATTCCAGCTGATCGAAACGCCCACCCGCACGGTCTATCTGCCCATCGGCGAAGGGGAAGCACTCTGTGCCCAGCTGCGCAGCGGCATGGTCAGCCGCAGTTTGTACCGCCGTCTGGGCACCTACAGCGTGGCCTGCTATGCCCCGCAGTTTGAAAAGCTGGACGCTGCCGGGGCGCTGGAACTGCTGCCAGAAGGCAGCGCCATCCTGACGGACCTGAACCAGTACAGCGCCAAAACCGGCCTTGCGCTGGACGCGGAGACCGGCATTGGCCTGTTTTTCTGAGAAAAAACAGCTGAAAACAGATAGAAGTCCTGTGTATCGGACTTTTGTTCCGGTAGAATACAGACAAAGAGAGAAGCGGCCGGGCAGCTTCTTCCTTTGCGGACATCTGCGCTGCACTCCCCATTTTGCGTCACATACGCCAAACAAATTGACAGCTGTCTGCCTGTATGCCAAGATAACGCCAAAGACCTTTTTCATGAAGCTTGAAACAGAAAGGAGTGAACGTTATGGCTAAGACAAGTTCCTGCCAGACTGCACGACCGGATTCAGAAAGGAGGCGGTACCCATGTCAATGCTGATCGAAGTGTGGGGCGATTACGCCTGCTTCAGCCGGCCCGAGATGAAGACAGAGCGCGTGAGCTACGACATCATCACGCCGTCGGCGGCAAGAGGGTTGGTGGAAGCGATCTATTGGCACCCGGGCATGAAGTACCATATTGATCGCATCTACCTGCTGAACCCGGTGCGGTTCACCAACATCCGCCGCAACGAGGTCAAATCCACCCTGCTTTCCTCGGCGGCGCTCAGTGCGGCCAAGGGCGGTGCCGCGCCGGTGCTGTACACCTCGGCAGACATTCAGCAGCGGGCCGCACTGGTGCTGCAGGATGTGCACTACGTCATCGAGTGCCACTTTACCATGACAGACAAGGCCGCCCCCGGCGATAATCCCGGCAAGTTCCAGGACATCCTGCGGCGGCGGCTGAACAAAGGCCAGTGCTATCACCAGCCGTGTTTCGGCTGCCGGGAATTTCCGGCCAACTTCCGCGAATGGCCCGCCGGGGAGCCCATCCCTGCCCTGCCCGTCACGCAGGACCTGGGCTTCATGCTCTATGACCTGGACTACGCGGACCCGGAAAACATCCAGCCTCAGTTCTTCCGGGCAAAGCTGGTGGACGGCGTGCTGGACTGCCGGAATGTGGAGGTGTTCACATGATCCTGCAAGCATTGACCGCCTACTATGAGCAGCTTTTGCGGCAGGGCAAGATCGCCGCACCCGGCTGGGACGGCCGCTTCAAGGTGAGCTATGAGCTGCGTCTGAACGATGCCGGACAGCTGGTGGACGTTGTGGACCTGCGCGTCAGCGAGACCAAGGGCAAAAAGACGGTCATCGTCCCCCGGGAGCTGCGGGTACCAGAGCACAAGAAGCGAACTTCCGGTGTCTTTGCCTGTTTTCTATGTGATAAAGCATCTTATATTTTTGGCATGGATGAAACTGGTTGTACCGTACGCACGCGGCAATGTTTTGATGCTTGTTCAGCGCTTCATCACAGCATTTTACGCGGCATTGATACACCTGCCGCAAAGGCAATTCTGCGATATTTTGATCATTGGAACCCTTCTGCTTCTTCTATGCATCCGCTCTTGGCTCCAATATGGAAAGAGCTCACTGGCAATGTCAATCTAGTTCTAAGCTACGAATCAAGTAATCATACACATTTGTTTACCACAGAGGAAACCGCCATCCAATCTGCTTGGGAAACTTACTATTTTTCATCTCAAAATGACTCTCCCGCGGCGTGTTGTTTAATCACAGGCAAGCATTCCCCAATTGCATTAGTCCATTCCAATATTAAGGGTGTCCCCGGTACAAAGTCTACTGGCGGTGCTCTTGTATCCTTTAAGAATCCTTCCACTCACTCCTACGGCCACGAGCAGGGCGAGAATGCTCCCGTGAGCGAGTACGCCGCCTTTGCCTACACCACCGCGCTGAACCTGCTGATCGCAGACCGGAACCACTGCAAGCGCGTGGGTGACACCACCATCGTCTGCTGGGCCGAGAGTGCGGAGCCTGCGTATCAGGATGCGTTCAGCCTGTTCCTGTTTGGTGCAGAGGAAGCTTCCGGCATTGAGGAAGCGGATGTGCAGGCGGCGCTCAGGCGGCTGGCCGCCGGGCAGACCGTGCCGTTCCTTGAAAAAGAGCTTGCGCCGGATCAGCATTTTTATGTGCTGGGGCTGGCCCCCAATGCCGCGCGGCTCTCGGTGCGGTTCTTCTTGCGGGATACTTTTGGAACCTTTGCCCGGAACCTGCAAAAACACGCCGACGCACTGGAGATCACCCGCCCGGCCTATGATAACCGCAAAACGCTGTCCGTCTGGGCACTGGCCATGGAGACCGTCAACCGCAAGGAACGCAGCCCCTCCCCCGCACCGCAGCTGGCCGGTGGCCTGCTGCGTGCCGTGCTGACCGGCGGGCGCTACCCCGCCACACTGCTCAACGGCGTGACGATGCGCATCCGCGCCGAGCAGGACGTGACCCGCGGGCGTGCCGCCATTCTGAAAGCCTATTACCTGCGCAATTCTCCCACCGATCTGAACAAGGAGGTCTTTACTGTGAGCCTGAACGAAACCACCAATGTGCCCTACATTCTGGGGCGGCTGTTCTCTGTGCTGGAAGCGGTGCAGAGCGATGCCAACCCCGGCATCAACACCACCATCAAAGACCGGTATTTCAATTCCGCCTGTGCCACACCGGCTCTTGTGTTCCCCACCCTGCTCAAGCTGGCACAGAAACATTTGCAGAAGCTGCCGGACGGCAAGGCGGTCTTCTACAACAAGCAGATCACCGAGCTGGCCGCCCTTGTGCCGGAAAGCGGCTTCCCCGCCCGGCTGAGCCTGCCGGACCAGGGCAAGTTTGAGATCGGCTATTATCACCAGACCCAGAAACGCTTTGAGAAGAAAAACAAGGAGGAATAAACCATGTCTGAGCCCATCAAGAACCGCTACGATTTTGTCATTCTGTTCGACGTGGAAAACGGCAACCCCAACGGCGACCCGGATGCCGGCAACATGCCCCGCATCGACCCGGAGACCGGTTACGGCCTGGTGACGGACGTCTGCCTCAAGCGCAAGATCCGCAACTATGTGGAAACGCTGAAAGAGGATGAAGACGGCTACCGCATCTACATCAAGGACGGCGTGCCCCTGAACCGCAGCGATGCTGCAGCCCTGACCGCCTGCGGCCTTGCCCCGGACGAAGACCTGAAAAAGGCCAAGCGATCCGACCCGGACATCGACCGCAAACTGCGCGACTATATGTGCGCGAATTTCTATGATATCCGCACCTTTGGTGCCGTGATGACCACCTTTGTAAAGGGCGCGCTGAACTGCGGTCAGGTGCGCGGCCCGGTGCAGCTGAGCTTTGCACGCTCGGTAGACCCCATCCTGCCGCAGGAAGTCACCATCACCCGCGTGGCCATCACCACCGAAGCCGACGCCGAAAAGAAGGGCACCGAGATGGGCCGCAAGCACATCGTGCCGTACGGCCTGTACCGCGCCGAGGGTTATGTCTCGGCCAATCTGGCCCGCAAGACCACCGGCTTCTCGGAGGATGACCTGCAGCTGCTGTGGCAGGCCATCCTGAACATGTTTGAGAACGACCACAGCGCCGCCCGCGGCAAGATGGCCGTGCGGGAGCTGATCGTGTTCAAACACGATTCCGAACTGGGCAACGCCCCCTCCTACAAGCTGTTTGATGCCGTCAAGGTCCAGCGGAAGGAGGATGTCATCGCGCCCCGCAGCTATCAGGATTACACCGTCACCGTTGCGGACACCCTGCCGGACGGCGTGACCTGCGAGAGGTTCAACTGATGGACGCGCCGGACGACTACCTGCTGATGTCCGGCATCCAGCACTTTGCCTTCTGCCGCCGTCAGTGGGCATTGATCCACCTGGAGCAGCAGTGGGCGGAAAACCTGCGCACCACCGAAGGGCAGCTGGACCACGCCCGCTGCCACGACGATACCCAGACCGAGCGCCGCAAAGATCTGCTCATCACCCGTGGAATGCGGGTGGTCAGCCATCGGCTGCGGATGTCCGGCAACTGCGACGTGGTGGAATTTCGGGCCAGCGAGGCGGGCATTCCCTTGCAGAACACGCCCGGGCTCTGGCAGCCATATCCGGTGGAGTATAAACACGGGCACGCCAAGGAGACCGACGCCGACCGGCTGCAGCTCTGCGCCCAGGCCATGGCGCTGGAGGAAATGCTGGTGTGCCGCATCCCGGAAGGTGCGCTGTATTACTGCGAGACCAGGCGCCGGGAGGTGGTGCCGTTCACGGAAGAACTGCGCGCCGCCACCCAGCGCATGGCCGACGAAATGAACCAGTATTTCGCCCGCGGCTACACCCCCAAGGTGAAGCCCGGCAAGCACTGCAACGCCTGCTCGCTGAAGGAGCTCTGCCTGCCCGTGCTCTGCCGGAACGCGGACGCAAAGGCCTATCTGCGCAGCCATCTGGACGAAGCGGCCACGGAGGTGACACCATGCGGCAATTCCTGAACACCCTGTTCGTGCTGAACGAAAGCGCCTACCTCTCGCTGGACGGCGAAAATGTGGTCGTCAGCTGCGACAAGGCCGAAGTCGGCCGAGTGGCGCTGCACACGCTGGAAAGCATCCTCTGCTTCAGCTACGCCGGTGCCTCCCCCGCCCTGATGGGCAAGTGCGGCCGTCTGGGCATCGACCTGTGCTTTTTCTCACCGCAGGGGCGCTTTCTGGCCCGCACGGTGGGCGAGGAACGCGGCAATGTTCTGCTGCGGCAGACGCAGTATGAAGTTTCGGCCAGCGAGGCCCGCAGCTGCACCTACGCCCGCAATTTCATCCTGGGCAAGGTTTACAATGCCCGCTGGGTGCTGGAGCGTGCCACCCGCGACCACCCCCAGCGGGTGCCGGTGGAGCAGCTCAAGCAGACCAGCGCACAGCTGGCCGCCGCACTGCCGCTTTTGGAGACCTGCGAAGATTTAGAGCAATTGCGCGGTCTGGAAGGCGAAGCAGCGCAGCGGTATTTCGACCGGTTCCATGCGCTGATCCTGCAGCAGAAAGAGGATTTTGCTTTCACCTCCCGCAGCCGCAGACCGCCGCGGGACAACGTGAACGCGCTGCTGTCATTTGCGTATTCCCTGCTGGCCAACGACTGCGCCGCCGCGCTGGAAGGGGTCGGGCTGGACCCTTATGTGGGCTTCCTGCACCGCGCCCGCCCCGGACGGCGCAGCCTGGCGCTGGACCTGATGGAGGAGCTGCGTGCCGTCTACGCGGACCGGTTCGTGCTCTCCTGCATCAACCAGAAGGTCGTAAACGCGAAACAGTTTGAAAAGCAGGAAAACGGTGCCGTTCTGCTGACCGAGGATGGCCGCCGCGCCTTCCTGCACGCCTGGCAGCTGAAAAAGCGGGAGGTCATCACTCACCCTTTCCTGAAAGAAAAGCTCAGCTGGGGTCTTGTGCCCTATGTGCAGGCGCTGCTGCTGGCACGGACTTTGCGGGGCGATCTGGACGTATATCCGCCGTTTTTCTGGAAGTGAGGTGCTGTTCATGCTGGTTCTCATCACCTACGACGTCAACACCGAAACGCCTGCAGGCCGCAAGCGCCTGCGCAAGGTGGCGAAGAAATGCGTCAACCACGGCCAGCGGGTGCAGAACTCGGTGTTCGAGTGCCTGCTGAACGCTTCGCAGTACGCCGTTTTGAAGGCCGAGCTGACCGCGCTGATCGACCCTGCACTGGACAGCCTGCGGTTCTATCAGCTGGGCAACAACTACCAGAGCAAGGTGGAGCATGTCGGCCTGCACCCCGATTTTGCGCAGGATGACGTGTTGATGTTCTAGCATCCCCCGCCGTGCGAGGCACAAGCTCCCATGGTTTCCCCGGGCGCTTCGCACTGCAAAAACAGACACCTTAGCACGATTTGTTTTGCATTTCGCCGGAGCCTTCGTAAAGTTCCTTTTCAAATTGTGCACAAGTGTGTATAATGGAACAAACGTGGCGGATTTTTTCGCCGCTTTTGCTGTCGCCCTCCTCGCGGAGGGCGTGGATTGAAATCTCGGCTCCTTGTACATGATGTGTGAGCTGGGCAATGAGTCGCCCTCCTCGCGGAGGGCGTGGATTGAAATCGATGATGTCCGAGAGCAGCTTCGCGCCATGCTGGCGTCGCCCTCCTCGCGGAGGGCGTGGATTGAAATCGTTATCTGTTATCTCAATATCCTGCTCTCCGCCGTCGCCCTCCTCGCGGAGGGCGTGGATTGAAATATCATATGTCATTGTAACGAAAATCACGTTATCCCGTCGCCCTCCTCGCGGAGGGCGTGGATTGAAATGCTTCCATCTGCGTAGATTTCGCGATTGTATACCGTCGCCCTCCTCGCGGAGGGCGTGGATTGAAATGCGATTGTATACCGGCTGTTCGCCCAGTGCCGCTAGGTCGCCCTCCTCGCGGAGGGCGTGGATTGAAATTCCTCCTGTTACTGGATTTACGCCCTTTATGATTGGTCGCCCTCCTCGCGGAGGGCGTGGATTGAAATTAAAAAAAAAATTTAAAAAAAGCTTGACAAAATGGTCGCCCTCCTCGCGGAGGGCGTGGATTGAAATATCATGCAAGGGCTTAGTATGCTAACAAACATTGCAGTCGCCCTCCTCGCGGAGGGCGTGGATTGAAATTTTTGGCTCTTACTGCTCTTAGCTCGTCAGACTGAGTCGCCCTCCTCGCGGAGGGCGTGGATTGAAATTTTTGGCTCTTACTGCTCTTAGCTCGTCAGACTGGTCGCCCTCCTCGCGGAGGGCGTGGATTGAAATAACAGTACTCTGGGTGGAGTGGAAGCAAAAGCAGGTCGCCCTCCTCGCGGAGGGCGTGGATTGAAATATCATGCAAGGGCTTAGTATGCTAACAAACATTGCGTCGCCCTCCTCGCGGAGGGCGTGGATTGAAATTAAAACGACTCAGAAAAGCATACAAGAAACCAATAAGTCGCCCTCCTCGCGGAGGGCGTGGATTGAAATAAAAGAACTTGCCAACAAACTAGATGCAATCGTACGTCGCCCTCCTCGCGGAGGGCGTGGATTGAAATAACAGACCGCGCAATCAAAGCAACAGACAAAACCGGTCGCCCTCCTCGCGGAGGGCGTGGATTGAAATCAGTAATGGATAACTGTTATCTGGACTACTACTGTCGCCCTCCTCGCGGAGGGCGTGGATTGAAATCATGCGGACAATGCATAGGGTGCAGAATCCGCAAGTCGCCCTCCTCGCGGAGGGCGTGGATTGAAATTCGTTATGATTTGCTCGAGCGAAGAACATTTTTTGTCGCCCTCCTCGCGGAGGGCGTGGATTGAAATACAAACATGCCCAGCACGCTGGCAGAAGCACAGAGTCGCCCTCCTCGCGGAGGGCGTGGATTGAAATTTTTGCAACATTTTTTGCAGATATCCCGTTTACTGTCGCCCTCCTCGCGGAGGGCGTGGATTGAAATGCGTTGCCGGATTCGGCATCCTATGCATTGCCCGGTCGCCCTCCTCGCGGAGGGCGTGGATTGAAATAAACATTTGGCTCTCCTTTTTAGCCCTCCTTGTGTCGCCCTCCTCGCGGAGGGCGTGGATTGAAATTCCGCTTTGGTAGTTGTATGCCTGCTGTAGCCACGTCGCCCTCCTCGCGGAGGGCGTGGATTGAAATAAGACCCTGCTGATAGGTCCGGTCGTGTCTTACACGTCGCCCTCCTCGCGGAGGGCGTGGATTGAAATATTGCTTTTTTAACTATGCGCTCTTTTGTCTTGGTCGCCCTCCTCGCGGAGGGCGTGGATTGAAATACGGTATCTGCTGCCGCCTCTTGCTAGCGCTTCGTGTCGCCCTCCTCGCGGAGGGCGTGGATTGAAATATGTTGACGTGGTATCTTCCGCCGCCTAGATATTGTCGCCCTCCTCGCGGAGGGCGTGGATTGAAATAGGAGAAAAAGAGCGTAAACAGTACGTCAGAGCAGTCGCCCTCCTCGCGGAGGGCGTGGATTGAAATTTGCTGAATGTTGATAGGGGTCGTTTCCATTAGGAGTCGCCCTCCTCGCGGAGGGCGTGGATTGAAATACAAGCTGTCTGCCGTACCCGCAGAGAGGGCCTGAAGTCGCCCTCCTCGCGGAGGGCGTGGATTGAAATTGTGAATGCTCTGATAGGTGCGTTGCCTGTCAGTGGGTCGCCCTCCTCGCGGAGGGCGTGGATTGAAATTTCGTACCGGCACGACTGTTGTGGGACCACTTCGGTCGCCCTCCTCGCGGAGGGCGTGGATTGAAATTGTGTCTGTCAACTGTTATCTTCCTCGGCCGCTGCGTCGCCCTCCTCGCGGAGGGCGTGGATTGAAATTGCGGAGTCGGCAGACAGCTGGTAAAGTAGTCTTTGTCGCCCTCCTCGCGGAGGGCGTGGATTGAAATTTGCAAAATGCAATGCAGGTGATCAACACCGCAAGGTCGCCCTCCTCGCGGAGGGCGTGGATTGAAATCGCTGAAGTCCTTGGAGCCGCTGCCGCTCAGTATTGGTCGCCCTCCTCGCGGAGGGCGTGGATTGAAATCGCTTTGCAGGTTGTTTGCTGTCTGTGCCTGTCCGTCGCCCTCCTCGCGGAGGGCGTGGATTGAA
>OBAH01002099.1_pt1 | contig 10146 bp, 5 predicted proteins | sample 1517491 | NCBI WGS metagenome assembly OBAH01 (sample SAMN04571697, study PRJEB22368) | human gut metagenome | biome: human gut; material: stool | host: Homo sapiens | place: Luxembourg | collected 2012-08-03
TCACTTTTTGAGGAGTGGTTCGACCTGCTGCTCGTACGCGGTCAACGCGGTGTCGATCACGTTGTGCATGTCGTAATACTTGTACGTGCCCAAACGGCCGCCGAACACCGTGAGCGGTTCGGCCTTCGCGAGCTCCTCGTACCTCGCGTACAACGCCTTGTCGGCCTCCGTGTTGATCGGATAGTACGGCTCGTCGCCACGCTCGGCGAAACGGCTGTACTCCTCCCACACCACGGTCCTGTCCGGGTTCTGCGAAGCCCTGCGCTCCGGGTTGAAGTTCTTGAACTCGATCGCGCGCGTGTACGGCACGTCCGCGTCGGAGAAGTTCATCACCGGGCATCCGAAATGGTCGCCCTCGTCGTAACGCACCTCCCTGAAGTCCACCGTGCGCCACTTCAGCTCGCCGAGCGAGTAGTCGAAGTAGCGGTCCACCGGACCCGTGTACACCACCGGCACGCCCGCCGCGGCCAACGCCTTCCTGTTGTACGGCTGGGACTCGTCGAAGAAGTCGGTCCTGAGGGTCACGTGGATGCGCGGATCGTCGATCATGCGCTCCATCCAGGCGGTGTACCCGTCCGTGGGCAGGCCCTCCCACGTGTCCCTGAAATACCGGTTGTCGTAGTTGAAGCGCACCGGCAGGCGGTTGATGATGCCCGCGGGCAGGTCCTTCGGATCGGTCTGCCACTGCTTGCCCGTGTAGTTCTTGATGAACGCCTCGTACAGGGGGCGGCCGATCAGCGAAATGCCCTTGTCGTTGAGGTTCTTCGGGTCCGTGCCCGCCAATTCGCCGGCCTGGCTCTCGACCAGGGCCTTCGCCTCGGCCGGCGTGTAGTGCGCGTGGAAGAACTGGTTGATGGTCCCGAGGTTGATCGGCAGGGGATACACCTCGCCGTCGTGCGTGGCGTACACGCGGTGCACGTAGTCCGTGAAGCTTGTGAAACGGTTCACGTAGTCCCAGACCCTCTTGTTGGACGTGTGGAACAGGTGCGCGCCGTACTTGTGGATCTCCGCGCCGGTCTCCTCGTCCATGTAGCTGTACGCGTTGCCGCCGATATGGTCGCGCACGTCGATGATCTCGACCCTCACGCCCAGGTGCTCGACGGCCTGCTGGGCCACGGTCAGGCCGAACAGGCCCGCGCCCACGACCACCAGATCGGGATACTCCACCGCATCAGTCATAACAAAACAACCTTCCAAACAATAATCGCACAAAAGCAATGTACATTTTCATGCTCATATTACTCTCATGCGAGCCTATGAATCAGGAAAGTTTACTTGTCTCCGAAAATATGCGCCCATGTTTCCATGGAAGCAATCCCATAGGATTGATACTGGACAGCCAAGCGCTTCCAATTCTTCTCAATCCGGCGAGTAAGCCGATAGCCTTCAAGCATGCTCTTGCGGAAACGCTTGTTGTCTCGTTTCAACCATGCCACACCATTACCGTCTGGTGTGGTCACCAACGCTGAATTGACATGGTCGAAAGCAAGCCAAGTCCAAGCGGCATCCCGTGCCGGGATGGCAGCATCAGGCTGAACGGCCTTATCTGGATTGACGTTTTTGATGAAACTCTTGACAATCAGACCAACCGCGGCCTTATACCGGCTCTTCATGGTCGAAGGATGGTTCTTCGGCGGCTCGACCTCGCCCGCAGGCTCTGGGAACGCTTCAAAACTATCCTGAGCCTGAGCATCAGGATATTTCGCGCGCAGTTCACGAACTTCCCCAAGCTTCGTCGGCAAGCAATCCACGAGGTACTGCGGGCCACGAAGAATGTCCCGTAACGCCATATGGTGCAATGCCATGGCCGAATACACAAAACGAAGCCCCAAGCTGGCATCGCCATACATGGTTTCCATCAGCATACGAGGCGCCTTATCAGGGTATGTCAGCAATGCGGCAAGCCAACGATTACGCTCGGTGAAATATTCCTCCCAAGAACGAGCGGGGTCCTTGTCATGCCATGCCTGATGCCACACGGCAACGCCCGGCAGACAGACCGTCGGAAAACCGGCTTTCTTGGCACGCAGACCGTATTCGATGTCGTCGAACTTGATGAACACCGGCATCGAGAGGCCGATTTTCTTGACCACGGCAATCGGAATCAAACACATCCACCAGCCGTTGAAATCCTCATCGATGCGTTGGTGACGATCCGGAGAGTCACGAAGCGGTTCCATAGAGAAGTCGTGATTGTACCCCATGCTCTTGGACGGATACATCCACATTCGCTGCGGATTAATCCTCTCGCCTTGCGTATAAAGCATGGTGCGATTATCAAGATGAAGCATGCCGCCGCCGACAAGAACCGGACGGATCGCATAGTCGGAGAACTGGATGGAACGAAGAATCGATTCAGGCTCACTGATGGCGTCATCATCCAGCAGCAACACGAAATCGCTGTTCCCAGCTTTCGCCGTTTCGTACATACCTCGAGAGAAGCCGCCGGAACCACCTAAATTGGCTTGCTGAATATACGTAAGCTGCTTTCCAAGGTCGGCGGATACTTCGGCAAAGCCTTCTTGATTTTTGACCAGATCGTTGCCTTGATCCGTGCAGTACACGGTATCCAGTCGCTTACGCAGTGCCGGCGCTCCTGCGATGGCGCGCAATTGGTTCATGCAGTACGAGGCACGATTGAATGTGGTAATGGCGATGGACATGGAAGTGCCATGCTTGGCTGTGCGCGCTTCACGCGGAACAGACCATATCGCATTGGAAATAACGACTGGCCCACCTAGCGATTCCGCGTCGAACCAGAAGTAACCACCGTCCATGAGCCCGGTCATAGGCACATCCACGCATACGGAAGCCGAGGTATCCGCAGCATGGACAATCCGCTCCGCTACCGGATAAATCAGGCCTCGACCCGTCGACCGGAAGACGTTGATCTTGGCGTTTCCTTGAACGGACACTGCGAAGCGCACGGTCTTCACACCAGTCCAACGACGCCAATACGATGCAGGGAACGCGTTGAAGAACGTGCATCCGGACATGTGACCATGATCTCGTAGTGTTACGGAAGTACGTCCCGTAATTTCGAATGAATCGCAGGAAACCCCGTTAGAGGATCCCGCATTCCGTAACATGCGTTGCAATGTGGACTGGTTCATGGAGCTGAATTCCAGACGACGCATGTCGATACGCGAATCCAGAGTGGTTTCCGCCACATGCGGACGAGTCCAGTCAATCGCATACAGAGGGAGGGTCTGTTCAGCATCTTTGACCGGATACACAACGCGCATCACCGTTTCCCACGAGTCCATTCGCTCAGTATCCATAGAGACCTCTTGTCCCATGCGTCTTCTCCTATCGCCATTTTCTCCGTTCATCCACTAATCGTAGTGGCTACATTGCACTTTAAACAATCGTCCACACCGTTACGCACGACATCGGTTCAGATGTACCATCACAATAACCCCTGTCGCAATTACTTTAGGTCTAAAATTTAAGTATCTTATCCATAACAACAAGAGGGAGATGATGGATATGATTTCTAAGAGCAAACTTATTCATGGAACCATTGCCGCAACCATGGCTCTTTCAATGACGATTTTGCCAATTGCTCCAGCTAGCGCGGAAGAAACCGTGTCGGCGCCAGAGTCTGACTACACCGGTTGGGTAACTCAAGACGGCGAATACTACTGGTTTGATTCCGGCATTATGGCGCGTTCAAAAGAGATCTATGATCCAGGCAGCGATGCTTGGTATTGGCTCGATGCCGATGGAACAATGGCACACGACAAAGACGTGTATCTCTCTTCCGGAAATAAATGGGTCAGGTATGACGGGGATGGCCATATGGTCAAAGGCGAAGATTACCGATACGCCGGTTGGTATTACTTCGACCAAACAACCGGCGCAATGTCCAAAGGCATGAAATATATCCATTCCAATGGAGGCAAATGGGTATATTATGATTGGACAACCGGCAAAATGGCCCATGGTGAGGCCTTCGTGAATTACGACAGCAGCCATACGGGCTGGTACTTGTTCGATCAATATACCGGTGCCATGTTCCATGGAGATACTTATATTCGTTCCAACGGTGGAAAATGGGTACGCTATGACCGGATAACCGGAAAGATGGTCAAGGGATTACACTACCAAGATGGTGCTTATTACTATTTCGACCAGACCACTGGCGCAATGGCACACGGGCGCGCATGGGTTCCCGAATGGAATTCATATGCAACTTTTGATTCCGTCACTGGCCGTTTTGTCAGTAAGACTTCAAACAACAATGCCAATCCTGGCACTAACGGCAATACTGGAGGGAAAAACATCCGCGGACAATATTGCAAGAAATCCGAACACGGACAGCAAAAGAACGATGCTGACGGCACGCCAATAATCTGCGAATGCCGCAATGGCAATAAAGTGCCTCACTGGTACGCTAAATAATAATTTAAAACAGCCTTTTAAAGGGATATGATGCCAAGTTTAAATACAGTATTATATCCCTTATTTTTAATTCCATTGAACCAAATATGAAATTAAAATACCTATATATGAAAATAATGTTAACAAAAATACAGACATTCTATATTTTTTTAAATTGACATTCTCAAAGCCAATTAAACCCGGAAACAACAAAGCAAATAACGGTAAAACCGGTATCAAATATCTGCTCTGCATACCCGACACGCAACCATCCACCGTTCCACTCCAGGTAACTGCCATAGCTACGCATGACAGGACAAAATACAGAACAGGAATCGCCAATACAATTGCAATCTGATATCCGCACATACGCTTATATGAAGTATGAACAATCAGCAACATCATAATGGCAATCAGTACCGGAGCCATAACAATTAAAGGCAATTGGACCGTTTCGGTTCCAGTAAAAAACTGAAGATTTCTTCTCGGATTTACTAATTGACCGTCAATTTTTTCATAATCAAAATCTAAAGGTTCAAACAGTACACGTCCAAGCAAAGAAAATATTTTCCAAGGAGAAAGCATCAACTGCATCTCAAGATCGTGAGTCTCCTGCAAGGAAACACGATTCGGTGCAACCGCTATATGCGAAGTCTTCATACGCCACAACCACATAGACGTAAAAGCACATAGCACGGGAAGCGATAGAGATACTTTCATCTTTTTATCGGTTGTTTTAGGTAAAAGGAAAAATACAAATAAAACAATAATCGAGCATGTAATCTTCACCTGCCCCAACATAATACTCAGAACACAGAGCAAAACAATATGCCTGAAATGCAACGCACCATCTCGCTGATACAGACACAACACAACAGCTATGAACAATAAAGAAAAACTATTAGTTATAGCATCGGCAGTTGGGAATATCATCCCGAAAAAAGTAGTAGGAAGTACTGCTATCGCCAGAATGATATTAGCATAACATCCAGCAATACGTATTGCTACGGCAATAAGGCTGGCCGCGCATATCAATGTCGCTATGCTCGAAATGCGAAAATCGCCACGAAAAATTAGACTTGGAAAATAGACAAAAGGAGAATTGACAGCAGTATTATTAAAAGTAATTATTTTCCCATGTTCAGAATAAACAATCCATTCTGGATATTCTTTAGAAAAAGAAGGTATTATTTCACCTGACCGTAATTGCAGAATACGCGCCCAGTGCGCCGCCCTATCATTAAAACAATGATATTTTCCCCAAAAAATAATCACGCTTCCAATTACGATAGAACCAATCCAATATAGTAGAGAAATACAACTAGGAACAGATAGTCTTAGTTCTCTGCGATATTGTCGACGTTCACCGGAATAATGTTGAGGCAAATTAGGTCCCTTTATAAAATAAAAACTGGTTTTGACACAATTTGCATTGCGCCAAAACCAGTCTATCTCAACTCATCCTCTTCCTGTAGTTGGATCAAACCAATGCCAAGATTTCCATTCAGGAACCCAGACACGGCCTTTCTGCATCGCCCCCGTAGTTGGATCAAAGTAATACCAGGAATTATCATGACGGTTTAGACCTTTGACCATTTTTCCTGTGGTGAAATCATACCTGACCCATTTTCCACCGTTGGAACGAACATAAGTATCCCCGTGAAACATGGCGCCTGTATATCGATCAAACAAATACCAACCTGTATGCTGCGCATCATAGTTCACATATTGTTCGCCATGAGCCATCTTGCCGGTCGTCCAATCGTAGTACACCCATTTTCCGCCGTTCGAGGGCACGTATTGCATGCCTTTAGTCATGGCTCCTGTGGTGGGGTTGAAGTAATACCAACCTCCGTAGCGGTAATCCTCACCCTTAATCATATGGCCATTGTTATCATACCTAACCCATTTGTTCCCCGACGGAATATAGACATCTTTATTCACCGCAAGGGATCCATCCTTATCGAACCAATACCAAGCATCACTTGCTGGGTCATACACCTCTTTAGAGACCGCCTTCACACCATTGTCATACCAGTAGCGCTTCCCGTTCTCCGTGACCCAACCATTTGTTCCAGGCCGATATGCTCCATAACCTGCACGAATCCTTGCATTCCAAACAATATTTTTTGCAACAGGATCCGTCACGGTTATCACAGTTCCGTGCCGATTAGGAATGCTACGTCCATCAACATTAGTTGTAGTGATTCGACGCGTACCATGCCAACCGCTATTCAGGTTTGATGACTGAGTAACGAAAGTACCCGCAGTGCCATCGGCTTTGCCATACGGATAATCTTTAAGTTTATCAGTATAGAAAAAGTATTGCCCGTTATAGTACGTTAACGATGGTCCTTCATACCCAGTGACCACATTGGAATTTACCAAATGCCATGCATTGACGTTCCCGGCTTGATTCAAATCATGAATAGAATAAATCTGATTGGTGACCCCATTTTTCTTAATGCTGAGATAATAGGTACCATCTTTTTCAAACAGAGAAGGATCAAGCCAATTACTAGTGCTTGTATCAGGCAATTTAATGGGATTTAAATTACCATAATTCAATTTAGGCTGGGCACCAGGATTAACTGACGGATCACCACCAGGTTGTAGGCCAGATACCTTAACGATATACGGATACATATAATCCTTCTGCGCATTTCCATGAAAAGCGCCATAGTATCCAAGCGTGGTCACAATCCACATATCGCCATGGCTATCCACAAATCCATCTGTTCCAGCGGAATCAAATTGTCCATCCGCAAGCCCATTAGTATAAGGCTTTACAGAGGGAGCAAGATTCGTCTGGCTACCGCTATTAGGATAGCTCCAATTCACCAAATCCTTGGAATACCCCATCATCGGGGTAAAACGCCATCCCAGATTCTGTTGCTTTTGCACATAGCCGCCAAGAATCCAAAACGTCCCATCTTTATACGTAATACTCGGATCATGAATGGCATTGACGTAGCTCGGTTTTCCAGAAACATGCGAGCTACCGTTACCATCAGTCTTATATGCGGTGCTGATTTGCTGGAAGTCGGAACCATTGTATGACATGTACACGGTATCAGAACGATCCGAGTCGCTGTTCCAAAATACCCCGACTTCCATATCTGGATAATTCGTTTCAGCACCAGTCGCCATCTGAGTTCCAAATGGAACCACCAGAGATATTGCTCCCAATAATGCAGTGAGATGCTTTATTTCTTTTTCTCATCTTCTTGTCCATTCTTGAAGGAACGGTATTGCCTCCAAGAATAGACAAGTTCATTTCCGAATGCAACCAAAACTATTAGACACGTTTAATCGTAAGAGCACGGTCACTTAGCAATGCGTATTCACGGTTTCGGTCATCACGAATCACGAAACTGCATGCATTGTCATCAAGGGCGACGCCCACAGCATCGGTTGCTTTTGGATTAGTTGGACTAGGAGTGCGAAGTGATGTAATCAGACGGAACTCGCCATTATTAAACAGATTGAGAGGCATCTCAAAATGCACAACCTGATGGCCATGTTTATCCATCTTCAACACTTTTGAACCGGTATCATAAGTGATTCCACCACGGCGAATGTCATGCAACGCAATGGCGAGGTAAAAATCTCCCGGCTCATCATATTGGTATTCAACATCAAACCTGAACATATCCGCACTGGTGCAGACTTTGGGGGAAACGGCAATAGTTCTCAACAGCGGGCATCGCTCGTTAAGACCATTCGGGTAGCCTCCGCGTTCTTCTTGACGCTTACGTTCGGCTTTCTCTTCCGCTTCGAGATTGGCAAGCGTGTATTGCTGTGATACGGTCTCCGGATCGCCGATGGCTTCCACTTCGCCATCGGCAATCATCATTGCCCTAGAACAATACTTCTTGACGGAATTCATATCGTGAGTCACGAGAATAACCGTCTTAGTCGGATCCTTTTTGATTTCCGTAAAGAAGTCATCACATTTACGTTGGAATGCCTCATCGCCAACGGCAAGGACCTCATCGAGGACCAGAATATCCCCTTGTGCTTTAATCGCAACAGAAAAAGCAAGGCGGACCTGCATACCAGAAGAGTAATTCTTCAGCTTTTGATCCATGAACTCTTCAAGCTCGGCGAATTCGACGATATCGTCATACATCGCGTCGACTTCTTCATGTGTGAATCCCAGAAGAGAGCCATTTAGATACACGTTCTCTCGGCCGGTAAGTTCAGGATTGAATCCCACGCCCAGTTCGATGAATGGAACCAATTTGCCGGAAACAGTAATGGAACCGCTTTCCGGATAATAAATTTGCGAAATCAGTTTAAGCAGGGTTGATTTGCCACCACCATTTCGACCGACAATGCCGAAAAACTCACCTTGGTGAACTTCAAAGCTGATGTCCTTAAGAACCTGCTGCTTCTTATAGCCTTTGATTCCTCTAGTCCAATTGATGAACGCCTGTTTAAGACCAGTGGCCTGCTCCGTCGGCAATTTGAAGCATTTGGAGACATGGCTCGCAGACAATACAACTGGATTTTTGGAATAATCGATTTTTTTGACGCTTTTCTCTTCGGACATCACATAACCTCCGCGAATTTGCGACTATTACGGCGGAATAACACCACGCCCAGCCACAACAAAACAACGGTCAGAGCAATTGGCAGCAGACGGATTCCCCAATTGTTGAACTGATTCCAAACGGTCGGTTGAGTCTCTGGTGCAATGAAATTATGCCGAATGTCCTGAATCGCCTGAGCGAATGGATTGATAAGCTCCAAACGGGCGATATCAGCCAAAAGTCCACCGCGATTGGTCACATATGTTAACGGGTAGATAATTGGCATGCCATAGAAAATCAACTGCTGAAGAACATCCCAGATATGGGCGATATCACGGAAATACACGTACATAGTGGCCATGAGCAATGTGACGGCAAGCGTCATTGCGTAAAGCTCGATGATGCTTAGAGGAAGCAGCACCACTCGCCAAGTGAAATGAACTCTTGCGATAATGGCGAAAATCAAAACAACAACAAGATTGATCGCATAACTGATAAGTGCACCGACAGTAGCCGAAACCACAACGATATAGTTCGGGAAATGAATCTTGCGGAGCAAATCCCCTCGATCCACCACGGATCGAAGTCCGACATTCGTCGATTCGGTAACGAATTGCCAAGAGCTAATTCCTAGCAACAGCACGACCGGGTATGTGGAAGTACCATCCGACATGCGCAGGAATTTACCGAATACCACATACATTACGCAAAACATCATCAGGGGCTTAAGCACCGACCATGCGATGCCAAGGAAAGATCCTTGATAACGAAGTTTGAAATCCGTCTTTACCAAACCTTGCAGGACGGTCCATGCATACCCGTATCTGTCCCGTATCTTTTTCACCAACTGTTTCACAAGTTGTATCCTATCAGTGGATGTCCCTTAGTCATCGAGCGTTGCCGAATGCCCGAAATATTATTACATCAATCGTTGCGCATGATGCTTAATGTTCGTCCGATTCCTTCTTCAATCGAATATTTCATATTCCAGCCTAAAGTCTGCAATTTATGTCCATCCATCAAAGCAACCGTCGCAGTAGAGTACCCTTTTGTCTCCAAGGAATCGGGGAGTTCAAAATGGACATTCACACCACACTTTGAAGCTACCAAGGAAGCCAAATCCTTTAACCGGCAATCGGAAATAGGTGCTGCGATATTGTATGCGCTTCGGCTTTCACCCTCAAGTAGGCAATACAGCAGACCAGCAACTGTATCAGCGACATATGAG
>OBAH01002100.1_pt1 | contig 10144 bp, 9 predicted proteins | sample 1517491 | NCBI WGS metagenome assembly OBAH01 (sample SAMN04571697, study PRJEB22368) | human gut metagenome | biome: human gut; material: stool | host: Homo sapiens | place: Luxembourg | collected 2012-08-03
AGGAGTGCTTTTACAAAAACATTTCGTAATTTTGCACTTGCTTGTTGAATTTGCGTCGGCCTATTGTAAATTTAGTATGTTAAACTTTTAACGAGGACACTTTTTCAAGTGGACCCATACTTAATAAAATCAACAAGACTTACGACTTCAACTTTTGGGAAAGGAATCGTTTTCAACACATCATAATGATGGTCATTGGTTTGGCATGCGCTGCGATTGCACAATCTACGAATTTATTATCATCCGGATCAGCTTCTATCAGATTGAAGTTATAAAAAGGAGTTATCATCTCTGTAAATTTACTATTCAGGATGGTTTTAACAACATATTCTGCTGCAGCATATCCCATCAGTTTTTGCATTATCTCAACATACTCTTCAATAATTTCATTAGAGACACAAAGAGTATTTTCACCACGAACAAAACTATCCCATAAGAAATGATATTTGCTCCGTGGCGACACAATCTGTATAAGACAATTCGTATCTAAAACCAAACGACTCATGCCATTTCTAATTTATGTAAATCCATATTATTGATTTCGTCAAGTCTTTTCTGGTCAAGCACACCCGAATCCCAAAGTTCATTCAGAGATTCATCCATTTTCTTTGAATAATAAGAATATAACAATTCTTTCAATTCTTCCAAACCTTTCTGAGAATCATCTACTTGAAACATTTGCAAGAGGTGTACTTGTGTACTATTTAAAACCGTTGCTGCCATAACCTTTATATTAAAACGTTCTACATTTTGTCGCAAATTTACATTTTTCCTTTGAAAACACAAAAGAAAAGCCCAAAAACTTACATAAAAGAGAAATATTTCTTATTTTTGCAGGAAAAGTAAAAACTTTACCATAGATGACAACTGAATCAACAGGAAATACATTTTGAATATAAATATTCCAAACTTTTTCCCCCTTTTTCTTTCTAATTTCATGATATTTTCTTATTTTTGCAGCAAAACAAAAAATAAGAAATATGACACAAGAAGAACAATATAAAAGTTTTATCAAGTATTGCTCAAATGCTCGCAAAAGTATTAACAACTATAGCGATTTTAAGCGTATAAATGAGACTATTGCCAAAATCAAAGGAGTTGAAAAATATGATATCTACTCTTGCGTACATACAAAAGAGTTGCAAGATATGATAGACTTACTTTATGAGAATGAAGAATTCAAAGCATATAATACAAAAGGCGGTAATCAATATTCTAACGCCTTAGAAACATACTTAAAATTCCTTCATGCCAAAGAGATTTTTTCAGAAGAAACAAAAAAGCCAAAGTATTCTCCAGATCTTTCCTTACAACAGATTTATTATGGTGCTCCAGGCACAGGTAAATCAAAGGCTATCAAAGATTTGACTTTTGGTGAAGACATTATTCGTACCACATTCCATCCAGACTCAGATTACGCCTCTTTTGTTGGTACTTACAAACCTATTACAGAAGAAGTTGTACTCCGAGATTGCTATGGAAAAAAGGTCATTGATGAGGAAACCGGAAAGGAAGTAAATGAAGAAAGAATTGCCTATAAGTTCATTCCTCAGGCTTTTCTTGAAGCCTATGTTGAAGCGTGGAAGAAACTTGGCAGCAAGACGATTGAAAAGGGCGATAAAAGCAATAATAGAATTCATCCAGCACTTCTCGATACTCCTGAAATTTTCACTAAGAATAAGGCATCAAAGAAGCAATATCTCATCATCGAAGAAATAAATAGAGGTAATTGCGCTCAAATCTTTGGTGATTTGTTCCAATTGCTCGACCGCAACGAATATGGTTTTTCTGATTATCCTATCGTTGCAGACAAAGATATGCAGAAATATCTTGAAAAGGAATTTGAAGGATGGGAGATTACGAATAAAGACAAAATCAATCAGCTCTATGGCGAAGCCAATATGGTAAGCCTCATCTTGAAGGGAGAACGACTTGTTCTGCCTTCCAACCTCTATATTTGGGCAACAATGAATACCAGCGACCAGAGTCTATTCCCTATTGACTCTGCCTTTAAACGTCGTTGGGATTGGAAGTATGTGCCTATTCGTGAAGGTCGTGACAAAGAAACCAATGCTCCTCTCAACTGGCGTATTAATACAGGCGATAAGCAATACGACTGGTGGTCATTCGTAAGCAAGATTAACGAGTTGATAGGTTCACTTACCAATTCAGAAGACAAGAAACTTGGCTATTTCTTCTGCAAAGCAAAAGATGGAGAAATTGATGCAGATTTATTCGTAAGCAAGGTTATCTTCTATCTCTGGAATGATGTGTTCAAGGACTATGGTTTCGATGATAAGGACTTTCAGGATGAAGAAGGCAAGATTCTGTCTTTCGACCGATTCTATGAAGATAAGAATGGCAAGACTAACGTAGATATAGCTAATGTTGAGTTGTTCTTGGAGAATTTGGGAGTGGAGGAATACTATTCTGATGAAAGAGAGGAAGAGGATTCAGAAGATTCATACGAAAAAGAATCTAATTTGGACCTTAACAATAACAACAATAGCAATTCAAATTCATACGATTACACTAAATATCGAGTTAACGGAAGTAGCGAACTCCTAGGGAAAGGAAGAATGGCTCTTGCCGTAATGGAATATCTGGTTAATGATAAGAAAGAAACATATTCTGAAATATTATCAGATATATCAAGGATTATCAATTCAAAGACAGATCGAATTGTTATTAAAGTTGAGGACTATCCTCAATGGAAAGAGAAATATAAAAATGACAAAGGTAAACGTTGGTATGACGATTATCCTTTAACAACAATAGATAACGTCAAATTTTATTTTACAACACAATGGGGCAAAGGAAACATCCAAGCTATTCTTCATTTAGCGAGGACAAAAGGATGTACTGTTGAATCCATAAAATAATATAACATGAGAATCCTCATAGAAGAACATCAATATCAGGCAGAACTGATTAAGGATGTCCTGCACGGCATTGACGCCATGCAGGACATTGAAGGCAATGCCAGCATCCACTACGTTGGGTATTACTACAATACCCAACTAAAAGATTGCGTCTTTATTCTGCCAAAGGTACTGTTGGAAGACACGCCAAAAGGCGAAAGAGTTTTTGGCAAATATGCCCCAGAAGCCATCGTCAATTTGAATCAGAACAATCCACTTTCTCAACACGAGAAAGACTTCATCTACGAGTTCTCTGTCTGGATTTACCGCACCATCGAAGTTTACAACAATACCACCAGAAACGGTATCGTCTATCACCAGAAAATAGCATGTCTTGGCAAAAGTACCAGACAAATCAACAACACTTTCCTCGATATTCTTCTGGCTCTCATAGACTTCAACAAGCATAACCAGGATTTCATCTTCTTCATTCTGAAGAACATCCATTCTGGTTACAACCGCATCCATTGGTCTAAGACCATATCCACAACAAGAGCCATTGTCTGCAAAAACAGTCCTGTTTACACCAATCCTGTCAACAGGAAGAAGCAGATCAACTTCGATGAAGAGTTACTGATTATTTTCTATTCCATCCTGAATTATATCAGCGAAAAATACGGATTCACTAATCATCTCAACTGCCATTTTCAGTTGATCACAGGTTATCGTTTCAAGACTTATATGGATGGATTAGGAAAAGCCAGACTACTCCAGATTAAATACAAGTACTTTTCGGATAAAGCATTATATCTCTGGAAGTTATGCTATGACTTCTTTGACAACGCCAAGCGTATGAATATTCAGAAGGAGCGCAAAGAGTACCTTCTGGTCAAGAGTTTCAATATTGTATTCGAAGCTATTATTGATGAACTTCTTGGAGAAAAGAACATCCCTGCTGGTCTGAAAGAGCAGGCGGACGGCAAACGCATTGACCATTTATACACCTACCAAAACTTGATTACAAGCAAAGAACCAGAGCCTGTTTATTACATCGGCGATAGCAAATATTACAAGTTAGGTCATGCAATTGGAAAGGAATCCGTATATAAGCAATTTACATACGCAAGAAACATCATTCAGTGGAACTTGAACCTCTTTATGAACAATGACAAGGATGATGAAGAATTACAATACGACAAACGTAACTTTGGCAATATCCCAAAGCTACGTGATGACTTGACGGAAGGATACAACATCATTCCAAATTTCTTCATCAGTGCTAAGATGTCAGAGAATCTATCTTTCTCTGATCAGATTTCGTCAACAGATAGGGAACAAAAGTGTTTCAATATTCAGCATTTTACCAACCGCCTGTTCGACCGAGACACTCTACTTGTTTTTCATTACGATGTCAATTTCCTCTATGTCGTATCTCTGTATGCTCGTCATAATGAGCAACAAAAAAACTCTTGGAAGAATAGAGTTCGCAAAATGTTCAGAGATGAAATTCAGAAGATGCTGGATGAAAGATATGAGTTTTATCGCCTCACACCAAAAGAGGGAACACAAGTCGAAGAATTCATCAATACTCATTTCAGAAAGCTACTCGGCAAAGTATTCTCTCCTGCGCAAGATAATGATTATCTGATACTTGCGCTCGAAAAAGACAATTCTAAAGAGAAAGATACAATCATAGACGTTCTCAAGGAGAAATTCTATATAAAAGATTTTGCCCTATCATCAAACAGCAAGAATAACTAGTACTTTGGGAGGTATTAGTTATTCCTGTCGCTTTTGGCTTGCTTTGAACTTTGGTAAAATATCCTCATCTATCTCTCGTACAAAATCGATAAGGGATATATCCAGAGCTTCGCAAATATTCATAAGTTCCAAAATATCAATACGTCGTTCACAAGTCTCTATCCTGCTGACATAAGGCTGTGGCACATTTAGTATTTGAGATAATTGGTATTGCGACAAACCTTTTTCTTCTCGCTTGGCACGCAAACGAGCGATAATTCGGTGATATAACTTTGAATGAATACTTTTGTTTGTCATAAAAACTCTTTTTCTTTTATTATAAGATACTTTCTACTACCCCCACATCCGCAGCAGCCCAGTCGAGCCCCTGTAATTCTTCCTTACAGCACCATTTGCTATCAGCATGTTCTTTCCGCTTAAAGTCGTTAGCCTCAGCTTTAGGCGTGCAGAGAAAAGCGGTCATGGTGATAGAGAAATCGGGATATTCGTGATTCACGGTTACCAACTCCTCTCCTACTTCTACAGGGTACTCCATCTCCTCCATCAACTCACGAGCCAATGCCTGTTGGGGAGTTTCGCCTGGCTCTATCTTACCACCCGGAAACTCCCATTTATAACTGGTATATTCAAACTTAGTTTTGCCTTTCTGCATGCAGAGGTACTTGCCATTATGGCAAACAACGGCTGCTACCACATTATAATGTATCATTGTCTTAACAACTTAAAATATCATCTACTCGATTTAAAATATCATTTACTCCATCCATTGAAAATCTTCCTGCAATTCCTGTGGCAACGGATTGTCCATGTGAATATCATACAATATAGATCCATTCTTCGTCACACCCTTTCTTGGATTCTCTAAATGACCTGTTCCGATATAGGTATATGGCAGGGTGATACCATTCTCGGCACTCACCTTTCTCACAAATACCAATACCCTTTTGGCTGCCCGCTGCAAAGCCTCATCCTTGGCAGAAATACGGGCAATACTTTCCCACTGGAAAACATCTGGAGACAAGAACTTGTCATTATACTTCAAATGATCATCCAGGGAAGCATCCTTCTTCAAACCAGCAAAGACATACATATTGCCATTTTTATAGTATGTGCCATACTGATTGTGCTTCGGATTCTCCAATATCTTCAAGAGCACCTGGTCCTGGCGATAATCCTGCCATAACAGGAAATCCTCTGTTTCATCAGCATATCTTGCATCATATTGTGTCAAACCATAGTTGAGTAAATCTTGCAGATATGCCTCATATTCCTGTTCTCTTTCACCACACAAATGCACTTCACCCTCTTTTATCTTCACCGCATTTCCATCTTCCAGAAATCGCAAAGCGTGCCCCAGTTGCTCTGGCTTAAAACCAGGAATCTCCTCCTGGATATTGGCTTCTATATGAGATAACGCTGTCTCTCCGCTTAGTAAATTTTTGATTACCAAATACTCATGCTCTCTTACTAAAGGCAAAAGACTTGAAAGATAATTGATGCAAGCTATTTGCTCATCAGAGAATACAGGCAGTCCCTCTTCTTCTATACCTTTCAAGAAGCCATAATAAGAATTAGTTTTCTTGGAGCCTATCTTTATCTTCATGAATTTCAAGAGATTAGGAGCATAATCACTATTCATATAATCCATGTGCGATGGATAAGATGGAGTCTTCAGATAAGCCTTGAAGTTCTGATAATCCATCTTCAGATAGTTGATGCGATTAAAATTCTCGCTTTCTATCTTATCGATGATTTCCTCTTTTGAAAGATCGTCGATGTGGATTTCTACACCATAATCACTCAAGCCCAAACTTTTGAAATCATTCCTCACCATAAACTTCAGGAGTTTCTTCTCTAATATAGAATTACGAGAAAGACTACCAAGCGCCAAAGCTATATGAACGCTTCGCTTATAGCTATTTCCGATAAAGTCGAGTATCGTGACGTAGGGCTTATTGGTATATTTACGAAGTCCTCGACCCAATTGTTGTAAGAAGATAGTACTCGACTCCGTAGGGCGCAAAAAGAGCACCATATTGACACCCGGAATATCCACACCCTCATTCAGAATATCTACAGCAAAGAGGATTTCCAATTTCTGATTTTCATCTTGCAAATCATTGTAAGCACGAATACGTTCACCAGTTTTATTCTTCCCACTCAAGAATGCTGTATGATAATAATCGCCTAAGTTATCAGCCATCATCCTTGCATGCTGGATGTTTCTACAGAAAGCCAGCGCCTTCAGTTTCTGTCCTTCCATACGATGTTTTTCAATCTGCTGATGAATAAACTCGCAGTGTTCAGGCATAGAGATTTGCGATATTAATCGGCGTTCACCTGAAGAGGTCAAGCCATAATCTACCAATTCATCACGAATACCATAATAATGGAAAGGCACAATCAGGTCGTTGATGATTGCATCTCGGAGCCTCAACTCATAAGGGATATTATTCCCGAAGATTTCTACCACATCCTGATTGTCCATACGATTTTCTGTAGCTGTCAAGCCCAACAAGAACTCTGGTTCAAAATAGTCGATAATCTTGCGATAACTATCCGCCACAGCATGATGACACTCATCGATAATGATATAATCAAATTCTTTCTTGTCAAAGAGTTCGAGCGAACGGCACATGGAGACATTGGTAGAGAATAGAAAATCCTCACCAGACTCCTTAGCCTCTGCATTATACAATCCGCAAGTCTTAGCGCCACCAAATACCTTTTGGAAGGTCTCTAATGATTTCTTCAGAATGGAACTTTCATGAACGATATAGAGTAATCTGTCTGGATTGAAATTGAGCGCATCGAAGGCAGCCAAATAGGTTTTTCCCGACCCCGTAGCAGAAATTACCAATGCCCTCTCCTGTCCGATGGCACGGTAACGATTCAATTCACGAAGCGCTTTGCGCTGCATATAGTTGGGCTTGATGTCAGAGTTAGCCATATCATAATCCATATCCCAGCGTTCAATGGCAAAGTTGAGTTTGGTGGCATAAGTCTTGATTCTGTCCTGAGACAATTCATAAGTCTTGCTCCATAGCTTTTCAAACTCAGCCATCGCATCAAGATAGGCCTCTGCATCTCGCTCGCAATCCACCACCAAATCCCATTCTATGTTTTTCAACAAAGCATAACGAGTGATATTGGATGATCCCACAACCATTTCTACCCTATTATCTTCCATCTCGAAAATATAGCCTTTGGAATGAAATCCATTGGTAGAATAGTTTTTCTCATCATGGAAGCATTCATCATCCAGATGGCATTCGAAATGAGGAAATTGCGTTAAGCTCATAAAAAAGTTCAAAGATTCCACATCCGTGAAGTTCTGATAGGTAGAAGTTATGATTCTGCCTTTAGCTCCACGCTCTAAAGCAGCCTTGATATCTTTCGCCAAAAGTACTAAGCCAGCTTTCTTGATAAAACTGACTGAGAAATCAAATGATTTACAACGTCGTAAATTCATCTGAATGGTTGACAGAAAAGATGTCTCGGTATAATTAGTTAAAAATCTCGATTTCATAAGCCTGTACAATTTGCTTGCAAAAATACAAAAAAGAATCCAGATACTTCACTTTTCCGCTTATTTTTCATATCTTCGCATCCTAAAAAAGAATTATTATGGGATAGGGAGAATTCCGAAAACCTTAATGACACTTAATGACACCTACCCTTAATGACACCTTTTCTCGAAGATTTTACCAATTTCATATGTATCTCTATTTTTCTACAATAACGTTAAACCAACTCTTTTTCAATGACACTTCCATTTCCCCCAAATTCTCTTTCAAATACCCTTCTCTGCCCGGGTATTTTTTTCTCCCTGCCCACGCAAGAATTTTTCCGTGGGCAGGGAAAAATAAAAGTGGGTACAGAGACGGGGAACACACGCTAATGTTAATGTTGTGAAAATAAACAGAGATAATTGGATGGTTCGGGAGACAAAGTATATCTTTCCAAACTTTGTCACATATGTAAAAAGAGTTTTTGACGGCTGTCAAAAGCTCTTTTGTCTATTCTCGAAAGTTCTTGTTACGGTAGTAAAAAACTTTCGGAACTTTACTTCTTATTTTGGCCGTTATTGATGAGCGGCGCCTGTCATCAATTTAGACCAAGGAGAGTCGTCTTTTATGGCTGTTTTCAGTACAAGAGGAGCTTTCTTTCGCAATGCTGGTGCAAAGGTACAATTTTTCTGAGCAGAAAACAAGAATATGGCAAAAAAGTTAGAAAAAAGTCTGTAAGTATCTGATTTATAGCGATATATATATAAAATTGAATTTTGCATTTAATATCTTTGGGAAAACAAAGGTGTCATTAAGAGTGGGTGCACCCACTCTTAATGACACCCTGTAGGAACCATCCTGCAAAATGACACAGCTTTAGAAAGAACTTTTTTCAACTCGTTATCTATTTGATTTTCAGATAGTTATCACTCTAAAATCACTCAAACAGACTCAATTATTTAATATTAAAATCGGAAAAGCTTGCATATTAGAAAAATAATGCTTATATTTGCAGAAAATTTCAGAAAAAGAGATATTGAGGAGTAAGAGGGGAGCTTATGGTACAAGAACGCAACAGAATACAATTGCCCCTGGAAGAAATCAAACTTGCCTTCGCTGCATCCTGCGTGGAGGGAACGGCGAGAAAGCTGGGAGTATCTTACATTGAAATATACGACAGAATGAAAAAAGTTGACCTCATCAACAAGTTCATTCTGCCTCACTATGATACGCTGCACACGGAAAGCAGAGAATATCTGATAGAAGATATCATAGAATGTCTAACTAATTGGGAGAAGAAATATCTGAAATACAATGGAACAGAAGAAATATAAACAAATCGATACCAAGACTCCTGAGATACAAGAAATGATTCTCAGCTATCAGATTGGCGGTGTGGCCTACGAGCTGGCGCAGCGCCTGAACCTCTCTCCCGCTCAGGCTCTCGACATGTTCTATCGCAGCAAGACCTGTGCCCAACTGCATGATAAGCGCACGGGCTTATACCTCATGAGCAATGGCTACATTGCCGACGACTTCATCATGGAAATGCAGAGGGGATAGTAATCATGAATTCTTCATGTTTGTCTTTACATGCTAAATAAACCTTAATTCCGCAACACTATAATTTAATATTTTTTATAAGCACCTGAGCAACAAAAAGTTGCTCAGGATTTTGCCATGTCAGAAATTTCACTTATCTTAGTGTTGCAAATAAAAAACAAATAAAACTCTGAATGACATGGCAAAAGTACAAATAAAATCTGAGAAACTCACTCCTTTTGGAGGAATTTTTTCTATTATGGAGCAATTTGATGCTCTTTTAGCTCAAACCATAGATTCCACCTTGGGATTGAGATGCACTATGTTTGGTTATCAATATAGCGAGATTCTACGCTCTCTGATGTGCGTATATCTTTGTGGTGGCTCATGTATTGAGGATGTTACAACTCACCTGATGAAACATTTGTCTCTTCATCCAACTCTTCGCACTTGCAGCGCAGACACCATATT
>OBAH01002103.1_pt1 | contig 10132 bp, 9 predicted proteins | sample 1517491 | NCBI WGS metagenome assembly OBAH01 (sample SAMN04571697, study PRJEB22368) | human gut metagenome | biome: human gut; material: stool | host: Homo sapiens | place: Luxembourg | collected 2012-08-03
TAAGAAAAAGAAAATATAATCGTTAAAAATAATTAGATTATAGAATTTAAGATTAGGATTGTTCATATAAACAATCCTTTTCTTTTTATTGTGGAATGAATTAAAAAAATGAAAATATTTATTAAAAATCAATAATTATGGAAAAACGGTACGCTTAACAAAAGAAGAAAGTTATTTATCTTTTCAAGAGTTGAATATTAAAGATTATGATGAAAAAAGGATTGAATAACAATCCTTTTTCATTTATCCCATTTTTTTATGAATATTATTTGTATTTTTAATAATGTAAATAGGTCTTTGTTTCGTTTCAAAGTAACATGATGAACAATATTGACCTAAGATAGAAACAAAGATAAGTTGCAAACCACTTAAAAATAAAACTAAACTTGTAAGATAGGAAACAGGATGAACAAAAACAGAGTATAAAGAAACAATACAAGAAATACCTATTAAAATACCACCAATGACTCCTGCAATCGTAATAGGTGTTGATGAAAATGAGAAAATGCCTTTAAATGCATAGGAAAATAAACTAGCAAAATTCCATTTACTTTTACCAACAGGACGTTCAACATTATGAAATTCAAGCCATTTTGTATTAAATCCTACAAAAGAAAATAATCCTTTCATGTAACGATTATATTCTTTAAGTTCTAAAATAGCATTGACCATTTGTCGAGACATCATTCTAAAATCACCAGCACCATCATCCATATCCATTTTTGTAAGTTTTTGAATCACTTTATAAAAACTATGAGATAAAAAGTTTCTTAATTTTCCTTCACCAGTACGATCAATACGTTTACCGGCACAACAATCATATTCTTCATATTTTAATGAGTTATACATTTCTTTTAATAAATAAGGAGGATGTTGTAAATCTGCATCCATAATAACAACATAATCTCCACTAGCATTTTCAAGTCCTGCATACATAGCGGCTTCTTTTCCAAAATTACGAGAAAAAGAATAATAGAAACAATGAGGATTTTTATGAGCTAGTAATTTTAAAATATCTTCACTATGATCATGACTACCATCATTGATAAAAAGTATTTCATAATCAATATTTTCAATACTTTCTAAAACATGAGTCACTTCTTTATAAAAGAGTGGTAAAACATCTTCTTCATTAAAACAAGGAACAATAACGCTTATTTTATCCATGACAAACACCTTCTTCTTTAAAAATTTTAAATTTACATAAAATATAATTTGATAGAATCGTAATAAAACTGACGCATACTTTAGAGATCATTGGTTGAAGATTTAATAAATCAATTAAAAGATAAAGACATATATTTTCAATCAATAACGTCATAAATCTTAATAAGATAAAAGATATAAATTCTTTTTTTATATTATTTGTACTTTTAAACACATATCTTTTATTTGTATAATAAGCAAACAAAACTGCAAAAATCCAAGAAATACTATTAGCGATTAACCAATGACTATGTATTTTTAACAAAATGAAATAAACAACATAATTTACGAGAGTTGTCATCCCACCTACAAAAACATAACTCACTATTTCTTTTGTATCATCCTTCATTTTTTCGTCTCCTTTCAATAATATAATTTATAAAAATCACCATAAATCCAAAGTAAGATAGAATAAAACCTAAACGATATCCAGTAGGGGTAAATTTTATTTGAATTTTATGTTTTCCTTGATTAATAGGACATCCTAAAAACGCTTCATTTACAATTTCACTCTTTACAACTTTACCATCGATATAAATTGTATAACCACGATCATAAGGAATACGAGTTATAAAATAACCATCATTTTTAACATTAATTGATCCTTTTAAAACATCTTTTCCTTTTTGAATATTTAAAGAATCTACTTCTTTATTTCTATTTTCAATAACTTCTTTATTTAAAGAATAAGTTTTAATATTTTTAAGATCATAATGTCCTTTAGATAAAGAAATAGATAAAGTTTTAATATTTTCACCAGATAATAAATAAGTAAAATGTGTATGTTGATTATAATAAGGTGAATTACTTCTAGATAATTTATTTTTAATCCCATTGATTGTAATAGAGACACTTTGATGTGGTTTATAATTTTTAATATCGCCTTCAATAACAATGATTTGATTTTTAGTCTTTCTTTGAAGAGAAAGAGTGATTTTTTTATTTTTCTTTTGTTGAATTTGATATGAACTCTTTAAACCCATGTCTTCTTTGATAAATTGACTTTGATCTGTACTATTTCCATTTTTTACAATGGCATTCTTATAAAGAATATCCAGGGTATAAGGATATTGCAGTTGATGAAACTGATTTTGGCTATAGAGTTTATTTGTTGCATAAGCAATAGGCATAATATCTTGACTTTGATAAAGTTTTAAATCTTTAATAGCATCAATTTCTTGATAACCATCGATTTTCTTTTTTGAGATAATTGAATCAACGGATAACATCTTTAAATAGAAAAGATTATTTTGATCTATTTGTCCAACACGATTATTTAAAGAAATAGGAATCTTTAAAGTATCAAATAAAAATGAATTATAAAGATGATGATTTGTTGATGTATAACCTGAAAGACGGGTTACTTGATTTTGATAAGTTTGATTCATATTTTGATGAATTTCATTCATATTAACTAAAGTATTTATAAAATTTCTTTGAATCAATGTTTCTACTTCTTGATTTGCGTATTTTTTATATTGTTTATTTGGTAGAAAACTGGTTGTAGGATTATTGTAATAAACAACGAATAGTGGGACTAAAAGATAAATAAAACATCTTTTTTTATTTGTTTTTGAAAAATAAAGAATGATCAAACTAATAATTAAATCAAGAAAAACAAGTTCAGATCTTTGTATAAAAAATAATGGAAAAACAAAGAGAAATAGCATATACTTATTGATCTTAAAATGATTATTTTCTAATACAAGACCTGCTTGTAAAATAACCAAAGGTAAAAAAACAATCAGTATTTTACTTCTAGCATATAAAAACCCATTCATAATCAAACTGACGATAGGGCATAACATAGAAATCATTAAAATAATTGATAGAGTACGTGTCTTTTCTTTAAATAATCCAAAGACAATTAAAACCCAGAACATATAAGTGAGACCACAGCCATAGTTATTATAAAGAAGTCCCTTTAGTGAAAAAGTCGGAATCAATAAACTAAGATAGTTGGTTGCATTCACACTTTTATTTCCACCAGCAATTACAAATAATGTTGGAATTGTATAAATAGCTGTCAATAAAATAAGCGGCAATTAAATGTAAAAAATGTTTTTTATAGTTTTTATAACGATAACAATGAAGCATAAAATAAATAAAACAAACAATAAAACACCCAACACAATAAAAATAACTATGTAATACAATACAACTTCCCCAGATAACAATACTTGTTATCTTTTGACTTATAAAATAACGATCAATACTACGTAACATTAAAAATAAAAAAGGCATATAATTTACAAACATGATTTGTTTATGAAATTGAAAAAATAAGGCTGAAAGTAAAGTGAATAAACTCATCAAAAAACATAGATAACGATTTTTAAGATGATTTCTTAAAAATAAATAACAAGCAATCAGTGTTAAAATCATTAAAAATACTTGATAGAAAATGATAATATTGACCATCTTTACATGAATCAATAAAGCACCTAATAAAACATCAAACCTTAAAGTACCATAATAAGAAAAATGATAAATATTAACACCTGACATTAAATTTGAAAGATAAGTAGGAAAAATTGTTCCTTCACTTCTAATTGCATGTCTTAAAGCATCAGCAAGAGTGACATGCTGGTTAAACCAATCAATTGAATTTCCAAATAAGAGATGTTGACTTTTTACTATGAAGACCATAAATAATGGTATAATAGTTAAAACCAACATATATAAATAATCTTTTTTCTTCATCTTTTTTTACCTCGCTATTCATTCTAACAAGTCATTCTTAATAATTCCCTTAATCAATTCTAAAGAAATCATAAACAAATAAAGTCTACGTAAAAGGAGGCTTTAGAAAGTCTTAAGAATTCTTATGAATTATTATTAAGAAATAAGTGATAAGGTATAATAGGTGATAGAAATGAAGAAAAGTATTATCGTTATTTGTATAATGGTTGTTTTAGGATGTTTTTTAATAGATGATTCTAAATGTTTACATCAAAAAGAAATTAATCAAATAGATTTAAAACAATGTCAGAAATTAATGATCGTTGCACATCCAGATGATGAAACAATTTGGGGTGGAAGTCATTTATTGAAGGGACATTATTTAGTTGTTTGTTTAACAAATGGAAATAATGCAAAAAGAAAAAAAGAATTTATGAAGATTATGAAAGAGACACATAATCAAGGATTAATGTTTGACTATCCAGATAAAACAAATGGTCAAAGAGACAAGTGGTTACATGTTAAACAAAAAATAAAAAAAGACATTACCTATATTTTAAATAAGAAAGCATGGGCGATGGTTGTAACTCATAATCCATTAGGAGAATATGGACATATTCATCATCGGTTAACATCACAAATAGTTAGTATAGAAGCAACAAATCAAAATTTATATTATTTTGGAAAATATTATAAAAAGAAGCATGTTCCTCATGCATTAAAGAAGATAAATCAAAAAAATTATGATGAGAAAATGCAGTTAATACAAAAATATGCATCACAAAAAAAAGTAATGGAACATCTAGATCATATGATGAACCACGAAAACTGGGTCAAGGCAAAAGATTGGAGAAGTTTATGAAAGAAAAGATAATGATCGTTGATGATCATGAAGACATTAGAGAAGTTGTTCATGTTTTACTTACAAATGAAGGATATCAAATCATTGAAGCCAAAGATGGAAAAGAAGCGCTAGAGTTATTAGATGATGAGATAGATCTTATTATTTTAGATGTCATGATGCCTGAAATGAATGGCTATCAAGTGTGTTTATTAATGAGAGAAAAAACTAATGCTCCTATTTTATTTTTAACGGCTAAAGGTCAAGAAAGTGATAAAACATTAGGTTTTTCAAGTGGTGGGGATGATTATTTAACCAAACCTTTTTCTTATAATGAACTCAATGCAAGAGTAAAAGCTTTATTAAGGAGATATCATGTTTATCAAGGAAAGGAAAAAGAGATTTCTTCAATAAGAAAAACATCGATTATTGAAAATTTAGAAGTCAATCAAGAACATAAAGAAGTTAAGTTGAATGGAAAAAAACTTTCTTTGACAGATTTAGAATATGAAATTTTAGATTATTTGTTACTAAATAGAAAACAAGTTATTTCTGCAAGTCAACTATTTGAAGCTATTTGGCATGAAAATTATTATTATGGGGCGAATAATACGATTATGGTACATATTCGAAATTTAAGAAAGAAGATAGAAGATGATCCACAAAACCCACGTATTATTAAAACAGTATGGGGAAAGGGGTATTATATTGACTAAAAGAAATTTGAGTTTATCAATGAAAATCGTTTTATTACTTCTTTCTTCGGCTATTTTAGCCATCTTATGTTATGCCTTTTTTAGAAACAATGTAACAGATTTCTATACTTTCATTGAAACCGTTGAAAAACCTTTTAATGAAAAGATGTTTATAAAAGGTTTTAAAGAAGAAGCAAAAAATATTTCTATTTATTCAAAAGATAAAAATGATAAAAAGGAATTGAAAAAGCTTTTAAAGAAGCATGATGATTATATGAATCTTCTTCTTTATGATGAAAATGAATCGTATATTGATAGTAGTTTAGGAAAAATTCTTGATGAGCCGGCAGGATTTACACCTTTGTATATTTTAAAAAGTGATTTTGAACAATATGCATTTAATAATTTTTTTGTACAAACAATAACATTTAAAGATGGTGAGGGAATTGTTTATGTTAGTTCTATGCATTTATTAAAATATATAAAGTATTATTTTTATTGTGCTTTATTTGTTAGTTTATTAGTTTTCTTTTTACCTACATTTATTTTTATTAGAAAAAAAGTGAAATATATTAATATTTTAAAAGAAGAAGTATTAAATATGTCACAAGGAGATTTAAATCATCCAATGACAATCAAGAGTCATGACGAATTATCTATATTGGCACGTGAAGTTGATATTTTAAGAACAACCTTAGATTCAAATTATCAAAATGAATCAAAAATTAAAGAAGCTCATCAAGAATTAATTACTTCTTTATCACATGATTTAAGAACACCGCTTACTACGCTAAGAGGTTATTTGGATATTTTAAGCTTACATTGTTATAAAGATGAAAAACAAATGGATCATTATTTAAAAGGATGTATTGAAAAAACAGAACAAATTAAAGATTTATCAAATAAAACATTTGAATATGCACTTGTTTTTGAACAAGATTTATTGCCTCAATTAGAAACGATTCAAAGTGAACAATTTATATATTATCTTCAAGAAAATCTTGAATATTTAGAATTAGAAGGATTTAGGATTGAAAAAGAAATTGATATATGCTCAGTTGATTTACAATTAGATTTATCAATGATGAAAAGAATGATCAATAATATTTGTTCAAATATATTGAAATATGCTAAAAAAGATAAACCTATTTATTTAGAAATTAGTATTAAACAAGGTAAAATAAAAATTGTTTTTGAAAATGAAAAGAAAAAAGATTTACAAAAAATTGAAAGTAATAAAATTGGTTTAAAAAGTGTTCAAAAAATTGTAGAAACACATCACGGACAATTGTTTATCCAAGATTTACCAGAAACATTTGTTTTAATTATTACTCTTCCATACAATTAGATGCTTTAGCGAAGGCATCTTTTTTTGGACTATTTATCCATTGAAAGAAGGAAAAAAGAAGATAAAATGATAATAGAAATGAGACAAATGTGAAACAAATATGAGACAAATTATCTTTAAGCATATGATACAATTAAATCAAGAAAGCTCCTTACATCAATATTAAAAAAAGCTATAAAAAGCGATGATGACTAACTATAAAACACTCATGTAAGGAGGTAAAAAAATGAGTCAAAAAAGAAATGCAAGTGATACAACCTGTAAACAGTTATTAAGAGACGGGGAATGTTTTGCAGATCTATGCAATGCTCTCTATTTTCATGGAAGACAGGTCATCAAACCAGAAAATCTGATCTCACAGGAAAATGATGTTTCAACATTGATAGGTAAAGAAGCATTACCAATGGAAACGAAAAGATATCGAGATATCGTCAGAAAAGCAAGTATCAATGGAGAGTATATGATCATTGGTGTAGAGCATCAAAGTACTTTGGATAAGAATATGATTATTCGTATACTCAACTATGATGCACAGCTTTATATCAATCAGGTAGAAAGTGGAAAAGAAGTACGACCAGTAGGAAGCTTTGTCTTTTATACGGGAGATAAGGAATGGACCTATCCAAAATCTTTAAAAGAAAGCTTGAAAGTACCACCTGAGATGGAAGAGTATATCAATGACTGGAAACTACCAGTGTTAGAGCTTCAAAACATGGATCCTCAAATCCTTAAAAGTAAACGATTAAAAGAAGTGGTAGAGATCAGTCAAAGCATGCTTGAAGGAGACTATGAAAAGTTAAGGACAAACCGTATGATCAGTGTAGAAAATTATAAGATAGCAGCCATCTTGACACATACGGACATTAAAGAAGAAGATTTACCAGAAGGAGATGAAATCAATATGTGTAAGGCAATGGATCAATTATTTCAAAGATTTGAAAATCAAGGAATTGAAAAAGGAGAGGCTATAGGAATTGAAAAAACATTAAAAGAACAACTTAAAGTAAAACTAGGAACTATATCAAGTCCTTTAGAAGAAAAACTCACAACAACATCGCTAGAAAAACTCAATGAACTTACATTAAATATTTTTAATATCAATAGTGAAGAAGATGTCTTAAAAATTATTCATTAATGAAAATAGGTTATAACGAATCAAATCGCTATAACCTATTTTTTTATGCTTCTTCTATTTCTGGTTTAATCATTTTCATTTGTTTCATGATTTTACGAATATGATATAAGCTTTCAGCAATATTTAAACCATGATCACCAATTCTTTCAAAATCAGTTAAGATTTTTGTGTAAATAATACTGTTTTCAGTTGAACATTTCTTTTCTTTTAAACGAATAAGTTGATTAACTGCGAATTGATGTTGTGTTTTATCAATATTATCTTCCATAACATCGACTTTATCAACGATATATTTAAATTCATCATAATCCATAATAATAAGTTCATCTAAAATATTATTACATAAACTTTCCATAATACTTATTTCTTTTAAAGCATCTTGAGAAAAATGGGTATCATCTTCTGCTAATCTTTGAGCTCTGTTAGCAATATTGATTGCATGATCACCAATTCTTTCTAAATCAGAAGATAGTTTTAAAAATAATACAATTGTTTGAGAACCTTCTGTAGGGAACTCGTTTGAAATAGCTGCAGTTGTAAAATCAATAATTTGTTGATTTAAATAATTAATATAGTTTTCATCTTTTAGAAGACGTTCGTATTTTTCTTGATCAAAATGATTTAAAAGTTCAAATGCTCTTTTAACATTATGATTCGCTACATTTAACATATGTTGAGTTTCATTAAATAATTGAGTATTAGCGATAGCACTTGTTCCAATATGAAAATCATTTTCAAAAATACTGAAATCTAAATATTTAAGAGACATATGTTCGCTTTCTTCTTTATCTTCAGGTAAAATCTTAGTTGCTAGATCAACCAATTTAGTCCCAATTGGAAGTAATAATAAAGTTGTTGTGATATTAAATATTGTATGTACGTTAGCTATTTGAGCAGCTACATTATTTGGTGTAATACTTTCAATTAAATGAGCAAATGGGAATAATAAACTAATCGTTACAAAAATAACAGTTCCGATAATATTGAAAGATAAATGAATAATTGTTGTTCTTTTAGCATTCTTACTTGTTCCAATAGAAGCAAGAACAGAAGTAATACAAGTTCCAATATTTTGACCAAATAATACATAAATAGATGATGATAAAGTCATAACACCACTTTTAGCTAAAGCTTGTAAAATACCGACAGATGCTGATGAACTTTGAATAAGTGCAGTAAATAAAGCCCCTACGATAATACCAATAAGTGGATTTTGGAACTTAGAAATCAATCCTACAAATTCAGGCATTGTTCTAAGTGGCACCATAGCCTTTGACATTGTTTCCATTCCAATAAATAAAATACCTAAACCACCAATAACCGTACCAATAGCATCTAATTTCTTGCTTTTAAAGAAAACAATCATGGCAACTCCAATAAAAGCAAATAATGGAGCAAGTGCAGTAATATTGATAGCAATCAATTGACCTGTAATTGTTGTTCCAATATTGGCTCCCATAATTACCCAAACAGCACTTGTTAAAGACATCAATCCAGAGTTAACAAATCCAACGACCATGACTGTTGTCGCTGAAGAAGATTGAATAACAGCTGTAACTAAAGCTCCAACTAAAACTCCTAAAATACGATTAGAAGTTAATTTTTCTAAAATAGATTTCATTTTATTTCCGGCAGCAAGCTCTAATCCATTAGACATCATATTCATTCCATAAAGGAAAAGCGCTAAACCACCTAACATTGAAAAAATATTCGATAGTTCCATATATATATATTCCTCACAATCCGTAAGTAGATTAACACTTTCTTAATGTGAAGTAAATAAACTTAACATTAACTTAACAAAAAAGCTCCTAAGAGCTTTTTACCATATTCCAAGAAGATGTTGCATGAATAAACTCATACAAGCAATACATATCCAACAAATATAACCTAAAATAATTGGTTTACCACCATTTTTAATCAATTTAATAACATTTGTATTTAAACCAATAGCCACCATTGCTAGAACAATAAAGAATTTGCTTAATTCTTTAAAGGGTGTAAAGAAATCAGCAGAGACTCCCATTTTAATAGCAACTGTTGTAATAATAGAAGCTAACACAAAATAAATGATAAAAAATGGAAAAACTTTCTTTAAATTAATTTTTTGACCATCTTTATTCTTTCTTAACTTAAAAAAAGATAAAACCAAAGTAATCGGAATGATTGCAAGTGTTCTTGTAAGTTTAACAGTTACGGCTTTATCTAAAGTAGCACTTTGTAGA
>OBAH01002118.1_pt1 | contig 10063 bp, 7 predicted proteins | sample 1517491 | NCBI WGS metagenome assembly OBAH01 (sample SAMN04571697, study PRJEB22368) | human gut metagenome | biome: human gut; material: stool | host: Homo sapiens | place: Luxembourg | collected 2012-08-03
GAGCAGATGTGGATCATATGACTGAGGAAGAGATGGAGGAAGCATCGGAGGTCTTTGTACTCCCGGATGGAACATATCTGATTGTGGAAGGGTAGGCTTTCCGTCAGAAAAAGAACAGTTATGATAGGAAAGACAGAAAAGCCACGGTTATTGAACTGTGGCTTTTTCGACCGCCTGCGTGACCGCGTTAAGGATTAACTGGGATGTGTAAGGGGCCTCTTCCGGAAAAGAAATATTCTCCAGGGACTGAGTTCGGCAGATCTGATCTGCGATATCTTCCAGTGCAGGCTGAACCAGTGGGAACATAGTTGTTACGGTTTCATCAAGATTGGAAAAGCGGATGCTGCTGATTTCTGAATCTGTGACAGCAACTTCGACTTCCAGGTTTGTATTATTCAGTGTGAGTGTGGAAGTATAGACTCCCGGAGTGTACTGCTTTTTCTCTCCTGATGCAGCAGATTTCCCGGATGGCCGGAACATGACGATCAGAAGAATGATCAGCAGGATAGCAAGTGCAGCGAAGATTGCTGTGTAGATAATTTCTTTCATGTGTAGGACAACGATGCGTGTTCTGGAACTCATGGAAAACCCTCCTGATAGATTCTGGTAGCTGTTTGCCGAATGATCCTGAAGTTCAGAATTTCCGGTATCTGTCTGTTCCCGGCAGTTAGGGGAACAGCAAGTTCTTTCTATCATTGTATGACGTGGAAAAGAGATTTATACGTGACAAATATCTGTGGATGGAGTAAAATAAATAGCAACGTTTTCAAAAGTAGAAAGGAGTCGTGAAGATGTTTATTATTGCAGGACTGGGGAATCCGACCAGGGAGTATGAAGGGACAAGGCATAATGTCGGATTTGATGTAATAGACAGACTGGCTGCGAGATATAATATAGATGTAGATGTAAAGAAGCACCGGGCTTTGATCGGGAAGGGAATGATCGCAGGGCAGAAAGTGATTCTTGCAAAGCCACAGACGTATATGAATCTGAGCGGAGAGAGTATCCGCAGTATCCTGGATTATTATAAAGTTGATCCTGAGACAGAACTGATCGTGATCTATGACGATATCAGTCTGGATGTAGGAAAATTGAGGATTCGTGCGAAAGGCAGTGCGGGAGGGCATAACGGAATCAAAAATATTATCGCCCATGTAGGCGGACCGGTTTTCCCGCGGATCAAAGTGGGCGTTGGAGAAAAGCCTCCGAAGTATGATCTGGCAGATTATGTCCTGGGGCATTTTTCAAAGGCAGAGCAGGAACTGATGGAGGAAGGATATAAGGATGCGGTCAAAGCGGTAGAGATGATCGTATCAGGCGATATCAGTGGTGCGATGAACGAGTATAATCGTAAGAAGAAGGAAGAATGATATGCTGGCTTTTTTGGAACCGTTGGAAGAACTGGCGGATTATCAGGAAATAGTTCAAAAGAGGGGAAAGACAGAAGGAATTCTTCAGATTGCGGGCTGCGTCAGTTCGCAGAAGACGCATCTGATGTATGCATTGGGCGATGGCTTTGAGTACAGAGTCATCGTTTTTTCCAGTGAGGAAAAAGCAAAGCAGGCGTATGAAGAATACAAAATGCTGGAGGAGAATACCTTTCTGTATCCTGCAAAGGATCTTTTATTTTATCATGCGGATATCAAGGGTGCTGCCCTGACCGGAAAAAGAATGGAAGTTCTGAAAAAACTGACAGAAAAGAAGAACCGGGAGCCGGTTACGGTGATCACTACGGCAGATGCTTTTTTAGATGGACTTCCGTCAAAAGAAAAATTGTGGGAAAGCCGTATTGAAATAGAAGCGGGGGCTGTCATTGATTTTCAGAAACTGCAGGAAGAGCTGGTCCATCTTGGGTATGAGCGGGAAAGCCAGATCGAGGGACCGGGACAGTTTGCAGTCAGAGGAGGGATCTTGGATGTCTATCCGCTGACAGAAGAGATTCCGGTCAGGATCGAACTGTGGGGGGATGAAATTGATTCCATCAGAAGCTTTGATGTGGAAAGCCAGAGATCCGTGGAAAATATGGAGCAGGTCGTCATTTATCCGGCAACGGAGAATGTGGAAAAAGAAGAGCAGGCAGTTTCATTTTCAGAGTATTTTCCAAAAGAAAAAAGTCTGTTCTTCTTTGATGAACCGGTCAGATTGCAGGAGACGCTGGAGGCGGTAGAAAAAGAATATTTCCACAGCCTTGAGAGCAGGAAAAATGCAGGGATGACGGAAGAGGCAGATGAGATCCGGGTCTTTCAGACGAAGGAGATTATAGAAAAATTTAATACCAGATACGGGATCGGTCTTACCACGCTGGAGACAAGATGTGGTGATTTTAAAGTGCGTGATGTCTACAGTATTCAGGCAGCCGGCGTCAATCCTTATAATAACAGTTTTGAAATGCTCACGCAGGATCTGAAAAAGCTGAAGCGGCAGGGCTACCGGGTAATTCTCGTTTCAGGATCCAGGACGAGAGCGAAGCGTCTTGCGGAGGATCTGAGAGATTATGACCTGAGCAGTTTTTACAGTGAAGATATGGTGCGGACGGTCAGACCGGGAGAGATCATGGTCGTTTATGGATGCGTGGCAGAGGGATATGAGTATCCCATGTTGAAATTTATGGTGATCTCAGAGTCGGACATTTTTGGAAAACGAAAGAAAAAAAGACGCAGGAAAGTTTACGAAGGACAGAAAATCCAGGAATTTGCAGAACTGAAGCCGGGAGACTACGTGGTGCATGAGAACCATGGACTTGGAGTCTATCAGGGAATTGAAAAAGTAGAAGTAGACAAAGTGACCCGGGATTATATGAAGATTTCCTATGCAGACGGAGGAATCCTTTATATTCTTGCAACGCAGATGGATCTGATCCAGAAATATGCCGGGGCAGATGCGAAACCGCCAAAGCTGAATAAACTTGGAACACCTCAGTGGAATAAGACGAAGAGCCAGGTAAAAAAGGCAGTGCAGGTGATTGCACAGGATCTGGTGGAACTGTATGCAGTGAGACAGCAGACCGAAGGATTTGTATACAGTCCGGATACAGTATGGCAGAAAGAGTTTGAGGAAATGTTCCCGTTTGAAGAGACTGAGGATCAGCTCCGGGCGATTGAAGATACCAAAAAGGATATGGAAAGCACAAAGGTGATGGATCGCCTGATCTGTGGAGATGTAGGGTATGGAAAGACGGAAGTAGCAATCCGGGCTGCCTTTAAAGCGGTTCAGGATGGAAAGCAGGTCGTTTATCTTGTCCCGACTACGATCCTTGCACAGCAGCATTATAATACCTTTATCCAGCGTCTGAAAGATTTCCCGGTCAGGATCGATCTGTTGTGCAGATTCCGTACACCGGCACAACAGAAGAAGACGATTGAAGATCTGAAAAAGGGACTGGTGGATATTGTGATCGGGACGCACCGGGTTTTGTCAAAGGATGTAACTTATAAAGACCTTGGTCTGCTGATCATAGATGAGGAGCAGCGTTTCGGTGTGACGCATAAAGAAAAAATTAAAAAAATGCGTGAAAATATCGATGTGCTGACGTTGACAGCCACCCCGATCCCACGGACGCTGCATATGAGCCTGATCGGGATCAGGGATATGAGCGTACTGGAAGAAGCTCCGATGGATCGTATGCCGATCCAGACTTATGTAATGGAATTTAATGATGAAATGATCCGTGAAGCAATCGAGAGAGAGCTTTCCCGGGGCGGGCAGGTTTATTATGTATATAACCGGGTGGAAGATATTGCGGATGTAGCCGGAAGGGTTCAGAAGCTTGTTCCGGGAGCAAGTGTATCTTTTGCACATGGGCAGATGAGTGAACGGGAACTGGAAGATATCATGTATGATTTTATTAATGGGGAGATCGATGTACTTGTATCCACTACGATCATAGAAACCGGACTGGACATTGCAAATGCAAATACGATGATCATCCAGGATGCAGACCGGTTCGGACTGTCCCAGTTATACCAGTTGCGTGGCCGGGTAGGAAGATCAAGCCGTATGGCATATGCATTCCTTTTGTACCGCAGAGATAAGCTTCTGAAAGAAGTTGCAGAAAAAAGGCTGGCTGCGATCCGGGAATTTACGGATCTTGGTTCGGGGATCAAGATCGCAATGAGAGATCTTGAGATCCGAGGAGCGGGGAATCTGCTTGGTGAGGCACAGAGCGGTCATATGGCGGCAGTCGGATATGATCTGTACTGCAAGATGCTTAATGAAGCGGTAAAAGAACTGAAAGGTGAGAAGGAAGAAGATCAGTTCACGACAACAATGGATCTGAATATTGATGCATTTATTCCTGAATCTTATATTAAAAATGAATATCAGAAACTGGATATTTACAAGAGAATTGCTGCGATCACAACGGAGGAAGAAATGGATGATATGACGGAGGAACTGATCGACCGGTTTGGAGATATTCCGAAAAAGGTTCAGCAGCTTCTTCATATTGCGGCGTTAAAGAGCCTGGCACATGCAGCTTATGTAACTGCTGTGGAGCAGAAAGGCAGTGATTTTAAGTTTACCTTATATGAAAAGGCAAAATTAGATCCTCAGAAGATACCGGGACTGCTTCAGCGATATGGAAATAAATTAGTCTTCAGAGCAGAAGAACCACCTTACTTTTTCTATCAGAAAAAAGGACGAAGCGGAAAAGAGACCGGGGAAGATACGATCCAGCTCCTGAGAAAGATTCTTGAGGATATCCGGGAATTGCGGATCGTGCCGTGACGGGCAGCCGCAGGAAAATGTAAATTTTGTGAAATTACTTGTTCCTGATATGAAAATAAGTTATAATGTATAAATATATGCGGGTAATAAACCTGGAGCAGCATTTTTAAAGGAATGCAGAACAGCAGACAGTTGAGAATGCGAGAAAGAGGAGGCAATTATGGTACGATTTGGGAAAAAAGTTGCAGTGCTGACACTTGCAGGAGCGATTGCAGCTATGTCTGTGACCGGATGTGGTTCTATAAAAGAAGATGCAACAGTAGCAACGGTTGGAGAGGAAAAGATCACGCTTGGAGTGGCAAATTTCTATGCAAGACTGCAGCAGGGGCAGTATGAGACTTATTATGCCGGAATGATGGGAACGACCGGGGAGGCAATGTGGTCACAGGATGCATCCGACGGAAAGGATTACGAAGAGCAGACGAAGGATAATATTATGGAAAGCCTTGAGAATCTGTATCTGCTTTCCCAGCATGCATCAGAATATAATGTTTCCCTGAGTGATGATGAAAAGAAAGCGATCAAGGATGCAGCAGAGCAGTTTGGAAAAGATAATACGGATCAGGTAAAAGATGTTGTATCAGGAAGTACGGATACGATCGAGAAACTTCTGGAATTGCTGACGATCCAGAATAAGATGGATACAGCGATCAAAGATACTGAGACGGTGACGGCAGATGATATCACGGATGATGAGGCAGCTCAGAAGAGTATGCAGTATGTCTTATTCTCATATACGACAAAGGATGATTCCGGCAACAGCACGACTCTCTCGGACGACGAGAAAGAGACACTGAAGACAACCGCTCAGAATTTTGTGGACAGTGTAAAAGGCGGAGCAGATTTCGGAACAGCAGCAACAGAAGCCGGTGTAGAAGCACAGACAGCAACTTTTGATTCAGAGAGTACGAGCCCGAACAGTGATCTGATCGCAGCGGCAGATGCACTTGTAAATGAGGGTGATGTCACAGAAGTGATCGAGACGGACAACGGACTGTATGTAGCAAAGCTTACAAGTCTTCTTGACCGTGAGGCTACAGACAGCAAAAAGGCAAGCATCGTAACGGAGCGTAAGCAGGAAAAATATGATGAGGTACTGAAGGGCTGGAAAGAAGATACAAAGATCAAAGTTGTGAAGAAAGAATGGAAGAAGGTTGACTTCAAAGATCAGGGTATTACTATTACGACTTCAAAGACATCAGATACAGGTTCTGACTCAGGTTCAGATGCAGGATCTGATGCAGGAGCAGATTCCGGTTCCAATTAAGGAGTGGAGCCGGGCTTCAGTTAAAGCTCAGATTCAGATAAATACAACAAAAAAGAATGTGCGGATGCACATTCTTTTTTTGTTGCACAAACCCGGCAGGAATACCAGGGAAATTAAATATATTCGAGTTTCTCAAAATAATGCATCAGAATATCGGCACAATTTTCAACTCCAAGTTCAGAAGTGTCAAGGATCATATGATAGTCATTGACATCGCCCCAGGTCTTTCCGGTATGTTCATAATAGTAGGCGGCTCTTTCTTCGTCAGTCTTTTCCACTTTCTCTCTGGCACTGTCGTGATCCAGATGATCTTTTTGCATGATACGCAGGATGCGGTCTTCTTTGTCTGCACATACAAAAATATTCAGGACATTCATACGGTCTTTAAGAATATCGGAAGCACAGCGTCCGAGGATGATACAGGGCTTTTCTGCCAGTTTGCGGATTGCTTCTGCCTCAGATTCATATTCATGATCGTTGATCTTTTCCTCGATATAGGCTTTATCGTATACCGGAACACCCAGTCTTTCGGAAAGCTCTGAGGCAATAATACTCGCTCCTGTTCCAAAACGTCGGCTCATTGTGATTACTAACTTCATAAGAATTCCTCCTTCGTAGAGATTCAATATAGTCGCACATTGACAATGTACTTTTTTATTATAACACTTAAATGACAATTTGTCTTCGTTTCTGTGGTATAATGAAAAAAAGCCAAAAAAGTAAAAAGATGTGAAAGAGAACCGATAAAAGCAGAATTGACAAAGGGGAAAAGAAGATGAGTGAAAGAAGAGAACTGGCTTTGCAGGTAATTGATGAAGTGGAAAAGGCTGTAGTCGGAAAGCGAAAAATCCTGGAAAAGATCATGACTGCGATCCTTGCAGGAGGACATATCCTGATCGAAGATATTCCCGGAACCGGAAAGACAACGATGGCACTTGCTTTTTCCAGGGCGATGCGTCTGAAAGAAACCAGGGTGCAGTTTACCCCGGATGTTCTTCCGGCAGACCTTACCGGATTTTCCATTTATCAGAAAGAAACCGGACAGTTTGTCTATCAGCCGGGAGCGGTTATGTGTAATATCCTTCTGGCAGATGAAATCAACCGTACTTCACCGAAGACGCAGTCGGCATTGCTGGAGGTTATGGAAGAAAAGCAGGTGACGATTGATGGAGTTACAAGACGGACAGGAGATCCTTTTATCGTGATCGCAACGGAAAACCCGGTTGGATCTGCAGGTACGCAGCTTTTGCCGGAATCTCAGTTGGACCGGTTTATGATCTGCGTGAAGATGGGATATCCGAGTGTGGAAGAGGAGATCGAAATCCTCAGAAGAGCGCAGAGCGGAGAGGCTGTGGAAAATGTTTTTCCGATTTTGGAACAGACGGTGCTGTTACTGTTACAGAAGGAAGTGAGAGAAGTCTTTGTGCATGAAAGGATATATCGTTACATTGCTGAGCTTGCAAAGGCGACAAGAGAGAATGAATGGACAGAACTGGGGATCAGTACACGTGGGACAGTTGCTCTGACAAAGATGGCGAAGGCTGCGGCATATCTGCAGGGGAGAAATTATGTGATCCCGGCAGATGTTATGGATGTATTTGAGGATGTGGCGATCCACAGGATCATATTGAATATGAAGGCAAAAGTGGGACATATCAGGACAGAAGAACTGATCCGGCGGATTGTTGAGCAGGTGCGACAGCCAAGTCTTCAGAAGAGGCGGTGAAAAAATGATAAAAAGATGCATTGCCTATGGAGCAGCGATGCTGGTAATTCTGTATACATTTCTGATCTATGATGCAGAAGTGCTGTCTGCAATTTTAATTCTCTCCATATTGTATCCAATTTTATCTCTGAGCTGGCTCACCCTGACCAGAAAATCCTTGCGGACAAAAAGGGACAGAGTGCCAGAAATGGGAGAAGAGGGAAAAGAAATCCGTGCAGGGATTCTTTTAAAAAATCTGAGTCGTTATTTTGCAATCCAGTATGAAGTGAAGATTGTGGTGACAGACAGGAACAGAGAAGAAAAGGCGGTAAAAATCTGCAGGGGAAACCTCGCACCGGAAAGCAGTGAGACAGTGTGGTGTGATTTTGAGACAACGGAGTGTGGCGTGCTTGAAGTGAGTGTGGAATCCATCCGGAGATATGACTGGTTTCGGATTTTTTATCTGACAGAGGAAAAAGAAGAACAATCCCTCATAAAAATTTTCCCTGAGTATGAACTGATCCCGATGGAGATTACCCGCAGGGTAAGAGAATTTCAGGCAGACGATACAGAATATGCACAGGATCGAAAAGGAGATGATGCATCGGAGACGTATCAGATCCGCTCTTACAGAGAGCAGGATAATATCAAAGATATCCATTGGAAGCTGACGGCAAGAGAGGGAAAGCTGATGATCCGGGAAAGAGGATTTCCCCTGGGCTGCGTTGTGCTGATCTGGATTGATTATCCTGAAGGGAAGAAGGAAAAGAACGATTTCTCGGGAATGGTAAAAAATGCAGCGTCCTTATCAGTTACGCTGGCAGAAGAAAAATGTATCCATTTAGTTGCGTGGTATGATGATCTGACCGGGAAGGTTGTAATGTGGCGTGTGAAGACAGTGCAGGATGCCTGTTATATGACCTGGAATCTGTTGGATATTCATCCATATAAAAGGACTGACTGGATGAACGAATGCAGAATGGAATGTTTTCGTGGAAGGGAATTTGCAGCAGTGATTGAGGTTGATGCATCAGGAAGATTCTGGCAGAACGGACAGAAAGCTGAACATCTCAGAATCTGATCCGGTGTAAAAGGAGAAATATATGGAGAAAAAGAAAACTTCCATTCGGATTGCACAGGAGAGCAGAAAGAAGAACAATGAGACCGGATATTTTACTGGATACATTACTGTGTTGAATGGAATGTCTGCATTTGCTTTGGCAGCAGCATGGGGCTGGGGAATGTCAGAAATATTTCGCATAGAAATGGATACAAAAGTGATCTTATTGGGGCTGCTTCTGATATCTATGCTGTTCTCTGCCGGATATGGAATGTCCCGCGTTGGCGGAATCGGTGCCGGACTGGGAGCAGCGGCAGCAGGAATCTGGTATAAGTGGGACATCTGTGTCGGGATGGGCAGAAGGGTGTTCGGACAACTTCGGCAAGGGACAGCCGGTGATGCAGAGCATCTGTATCAGAATATAGAAATGGATACAATTTCAGTTCTTGTTCTGATGCTCCCATTCCTTCTTGTTCTGATTGCAATTTTATATGAAGGAAAAGGAAGATGGGCAGCGGCAGTCTTTATCATTCTGCCGTTTGTATGTGCAGGGTGTGTGGATGAATTTCCGATGACCGAAATGGGAGTCCTGCTTTTTAATGGTGGAATGTATTTGCTGACCGGAATGATTGCGGCAGACAGAACTGCTTCGGGTGACATAACCCAAATGGTACAGATCCGGATGGAACTGCGAAGGCTGATCCGGGGCGGTATCGGTCTGGCGGTTCTCCTACTGGTTGCTTTTGGCAGCGGAAAGCAGTTGAATGTGGTAAAAGAAGAAAAAGATGGATGGTATATGACAGCCAGAAATACAGTCAGGGAACGACTGGACGAAGCGATCGCTGATGCGAAAGAACGTCTGACAGGACAAAAAACGGTTCGTGCAAAAGAAGAAAGCGAAAAGAAAAAAGAAGCACAGAAGGCAGCAAAAAGTACTGCAGAACCCCAAAAAGCCAAAAGCACAGATGATGCCGATCCTGCCAGATTAAAAAGAAAGCTCCCCGTACTGGAAACGACAGGAGCATCAGGAACGACGGACAAATCAGGAACAGCAAATTCGATTCTAAAAGATGAAATAGGAAATCTGAATCAGATTACGGGCTTTGTTCCGGATGATTCTGTGGCGAAAAGTGTTACGATCACATACAGACCCGAATCGACGGTGTATGTGGCAGAACGGTACGGAGTCTTTTACGAGGATGATACATGGAAAGATATTGAACATTCCGGCAAAGATGATGAAGAAGAAATGTGGGAGCATATGGAAGACTATCTGTCCTGTCCCACAGACTTACAAAAACTGACC
>OBAH01002128.1_pt1 | contig 10034 bp, 10 predicted proteins | sample 1517491 | NCBI WGS metagenome assembly OBAH01 (sample SAMN04571697, study PRJEB22368) | human gut metagenome | biome: human gut; material: stool | host: Homo sapiens | place: Luxembourg | collected 2012-08-03
ACTAATCGCTAAATACGATTGGTTAATCTAAAAACACAAAATTCTTGACATCCCCTTCTTTAAGAGTTGTTATAGTAGGTGACAATTCCCCTGTATCTCTATTTTCCTATAAACTAGGCCTTTTCCTGTGCTCCAAAAATAAATGGACTACTAGGGCTATGCACATTGGAGAGGAAAGTAAAGAGCTTTTAAAGCACTATAAAACAGAGGAACTAGAATATTTTAATGAGGAACTATTTTCAGTCTTTAGAGCCACCTTGACGCTCCCCTTTCAGACTAGAACTTACAGGAATGAAGAGGCAGAACGAATCATTAATAAGGGGCTTATCCCTGTTTCTTATGGGGCCTCTATGGTGTTGAAAGGGCCAATGGCTTATAATAACTCTGTTTCAGGTGTTGCCCTTTGTGAAATTGAACAAAAGAGAGGTAGAGTGGTAAGAGCTGAGTGGATAGCAGAAAGAAGAAGTATAATTAATGGTGATGATGATTCTTTTGAATACGCCCTATGAACCTTCCCCCTTAATGCATACCCAATACACTTTAGAGCCCTTCGGGGTGGATAATTGGGGCCATTAAGAGACATAGAGGGGGCGACACAATGAAGAGCCGACCCAATGTCTTAAAAATGTAGTATTTATGGGCATTTAAGAGAAAAAATGTTATTGAAATATAAGAAGAGAGATAAATGAGGCTATTTTTCATAAAGAAATAGTCTCTTTTGTTATGCAACAGAAAGGATAAATATAGGAATTTATGAATAAAGAAGTATATACTAAAAGTGATAACTTTTTAACACTTAAAGAAGTAGCGGATATGATGAAAGTATCCCCAAAGAAAATTAGAAGTGATATGAGAAGAGGGCTCCCCTATATTGAGATAAGCACTAGACCCATTTATCGCTTTTCAGAAAATACAGTGAGGGAGTGGTTTAAGAGTAGGCAAATTGAGGCTTAAAGGCTAAATCTGAGGGTGATAAGGTGCAAAATAAGGTGCGGAAAAGAAAAAGCACCTTTGGAAATTTCCAAAAGTGCTGATTTTATCGTGGTGCGCTTGGGGAGATTCGAACTCCCGACACACGGTTTAGGAAACCGCTGCTCTATCCAGCTGAGCTACAAACGCATTAGTTTTATTTTACAAAAAGAATGGGATTTTGTAAAGGGTGACATATGGCCTGCTGTCCGCTTACCGCCGGATGGTGCGCCCCATTCCTGAAAGCAGGGACGCCTCGGAAGAAAGGCGAGGAACCCATAATCGTCAAAACAGGTCCTTGATCCTGTCCAGCAGTCCCTTCTTCTCTTTTCTCGAAGGCTTGGGCATCACCGGCTTTTCCGGTCCCGGCCGGGGCACCCTTGGCAGAGGGGGCGTGTTTTCGCTGGGGCGGAAAGGCGGCGGCGCCGTGAAGGTGGGCATACGGAGCACCGGGGGCGCCATGATTTTCGGCTTCACTGCCGGCGTCCGCCGCAAAGGCGTTCTGGCCTCGCTCCTGCCATAAGGCACGTAGTGATAGGATTTGGAAGACGGGTCCGGCACGTTGCGGTCCGCAATGTAGCGGGTACCGTTAAAATCCCGCCCCCGGAGCCGTTCCAGCAGCATGGACGCCATCATCTGGGGCGAAAAATAGGAAAAAGGCAGCCTTGGCGCCATGCGGGCAATGGAGGACAGGAAGGAGGTCTTCACATCTTCCAGCGTCAGATGCAGCTCTTTCCGTATTTCATCCATGAGAAGGATCATGCCCTTCTGGGTGGGAAACAGGTTCTCATAGGGCACCAGGTTATTCTTATTTCCCATGCCCGACATATCCATGAAAAAGACAAGGTACAGGTATGGCAGGGCATGGGCCTTGTCCTTGATGCGCAGGTAGAAATTGGCCACCGTGTAGTACATATTCCGAAGCTTGGACCATTCCCCCGCCATGGTGTACAGAGCGATTTTCTGCTGGAAAGCGCGGTACAGGATATCCCGGGCCGTAAAAGGTTCCCCCCGCTGGGTCAGGGCATTCTGGGACTCTCCGATTTCCCCTTCCGTTAATCCGTAATTTTCCCGCACATTCAGCACATAGGCCATGTGATGGCCGATTTCCGCCTTTCCTTCTCTGGTGAGCACGTAAATCCGAGGCACTCCATGGGCATAGTCCTTCTCCGGGATTTTGGAAATCACCCGCCCCGTGAGCTCCGCATGGGTCCCTTCGCCGGACAGGTCATAGCGCTTCAGGAAATCAGAAAGCACCTTGTCCGGAAGCATGTTCACCGTCTCCTGGGGCCGGCTGGCCCGTATCCATCCATCTTCCATGAGGGCATCAATCCGGGTATTGGCATCGGGGCCGTAGATATGCAGTTTGTAAGGCGGTATCCGATGATGCAGCGGCTTTCCGTCAAAATAATCCAGTATCAGTATGTCCCTGATGGATAAACCCATGATGTCCCTCCTTTCCGGACCGACGCGGGAGAATGGTCATTCCCTGCGTAAGCGTACCCTAATTTTCCATTCTTAATTATAATCCAGATACCGCTCTTTTGAAAAGGGGAATTATGAAGGGGGCGCGGCTTCGCCGCAGGTTATGTAAAAAGGTTGTGTAAAAAGGTTCTTAAGATTGATGCGCCCTATGGGCGCAAGGGTTCTGAAGTTTGACAGCGCCGTTGGCGCTGAGGGCTGTGGTATCGACGCCTTTGGCGTCGATGAGTATATAGCCGCCTCTCGGCAGCAGCACTACGGGATTGTCTTCCCGCCCTCACAGTCATTCTGAGCGCCAGCGAAGAATCTCGGTGCATGACAGGCATGAGACAAGCAGTAGTAAATACCAGTCGGCGGGAAGATTCGGGAAAAGGTTCTTAGGTTTGACCGGTCCCTTTGGGCCAAGAGTGGTGGTGGCGCCAAAGGGACCGCTGTGCGGCCCGGGTTCGGAGAGTGGTGCCTGCCGGACAATGGGTAGAAAGGCCGCTTCACGCCTTTCCGTCTGAAAAAGAAAAATTCCGGCAGCTGCTGTAAGGCAGTCTGCCGGAATATAATCTCCTCATTTATATTCCCATGGAATCAGCCCTTCCCCAGAAGAACCGGAATGGCTCCGCTGGCGCCGATGCGGGAGGCGCCGGCGTTAAGGAAATCTTCCATTTCCTGTTTGCTGTGGATGCCGCCGGCGGCTTTGATTTTCACCTTTTCTCCCACGTATTTCCTGAAGAGTTTCACATCGGACAACACAGCGCCGGCGCTGCCAAAGCCGGTGGATGTTTTGATATAGTCTGCTCCCCCTTCAGTGACACAGCGGCAGGCGGCGATTTTTTCTTCTTCCGTAAGATAGCAGGTCTCCACGATGACCTTCAGGATATGGTCCCCTATGGTCTCCTTCACAGCTTTGATTTCACCGGTCACGTAGGAAAGATTCCCCTCCTTCAGGGCACCGATGTGGATGACCATGTCGATTTCATCAGCGCCGTCCCTGATGGCCTCTGCCGCCTCCACCGTTTTAGCCGCCCTGCTGCAGTTCCCCAGCGGAAAGCCCACCACTGTGCAGATGGTGAGGGACGGGAAGTGCTCACGGATTTTCTTTACAAAAGAGGAGGGGACGCACACCGAAGCCATGTGATACCTTTCCGCCTCTTCACATAAGGCACGGATGTCCCGCCAGGCAGCGGTGGCTTTCAAAAGGGTATGGTCCACATGGGAAAAGATGAAGTCGTTAGTCATGGAAATGCTCCTTTCTGAGTGATCTGTTTCTCCCTGCATTATAGCAGAAAAAGGCAGGGGCTTCCTGCCTTTCCGCTTTCAAAGAGACACGTCCCGCTTCCCTGTGAGCTTATAGAAAAGAAGCAGGGAAATGATGGAGGTCACCGTAAGTATGGTGGCATAAGCAGAAGCATTGCCGTAATTGCCCCGGATGACTTCCGTATAAATAGATACAGTCAGTGTCTGTGTGGAATTCGTATAAAGGATAATGGATGATGACAATTCACTGATAATGGTGACCCAGCTCATAATGGCGCCTGACAGGACGCCGGGAGCCATCATGGGGATAGTGATTTTCCGAAATGTGGTCATTTCCGAAGCTCCCAGAGACACAGCCGCCTCTTCAATGGAGGGGCTGATATTACCCAGTGCCGCCGTGGAGGAGCGTACCGTATAGGGCATACGCCGGATAGCAAAGGAAATAATCATGATGATGGCCGTACCGGTAAGAATCAGCGGCGATTTATTGAAAGCGAATACGAAGGAAATACCAAGCACAGAACCGGGGATGATAAAAGGGAACATGGTAATCACGTCCAAGGCGCTGTTCAGCGGATTCTTCTTCCGTACCGACAGATAGGCGATGAGAACGCCCAGCACAAGAACGATGCAGATGGCACAGAGACCCAGGAAATAAGTGTGCCAAATAACATCATTGTCTTTGGCAAAGAGGGTAGCTTCATAGCTTTGAAGGGCAAAGCCGCCGGTAAATACCTGTCCGCCGTTGGATGCCAGGAAGGAGGTATAGATAACCACTGCCTGAGGAAGTACTGCCAGCCCCACCACAAGGTAAATCACTGCATGAGCCAGCAGATTCTTCATTCCCCTCGCCTTTTCTGCCACCATGGGCTTCAGCGCATTCATAGCATAGGTATTTCGGTTAGCCAGGAAACGCTGTACAAAGAACATGACTATGGTCAGCCCGATAACGATGCAGCAGACAGCTGCAGCAAAGCCGTCATCCCCTCCGACTTCTCCCATGAACTGATTGTAAATGAGCACAGGTAATGTTTTATAGCCTTCACCGATAAGCATAGGTGTACCGAAATCAGCAAATACCCGCATAAAGACCAGCATGGAGCTGGCCAGGAGGGTAGGCATAACCAGGGGGATGATAATCCGGCGAATCCGGCCAGCCTTTCCACAGCCAAGACTTTCCGCCGCCTCATTCAGTGAATTATCCAGACTTTTCAATGCTCCCGATACATAAATGTAAACGAGGGGAAAAGACTGGAGCGTGAAAACAAGGACAATGCCGGCGAAGCCATACACCCCGCCGAAATGGGTACCCAGCATATGGTTCAGAAACTGGGTAATGACGCCATTTCTTCCCAGAAGCTGTATCCAGGCATAGGCTCCGATAAATGGCGGCGACAAGTAGGCGATGACAATAAGTATATTAAGGAAACTGCTTCCCCTGATTTTCAGCCGACCCATGAGGTATGCCAGCGGAAGTCCCAGCGCCGCCGCCAGAGCCGTAGAAACCACCGTTACCTTCAGGGAATTAATCATGGTGCCCCAGTAAAATTTCTTTGCAAAGAAATGGGCAAAGTACTGCAGCGAAAAGGCACCGGTATCCCCGGAAATGACACTCTTGTACAGGATGAGGAAGAGCGGATAGAGGATGAAGAGAGCAAAGAATGCAAAAATCATGACACTGAACAGGTCCCACAGGGTCAGTTTTTTCTTCATGATGGTTCACCTTCAATCAAGGATGTGCCGGATGTCTTATGAAAAACGTTGATGAACCGGGGCTTTACCGTCAGCGTTACGGCACTGCCATCTGGAATGATATCATGGTCCTCCCTGGTTTCCAGCACCTCAATATCCTTTCCGTTTTCCAGATGGATGAAATAATGGGTGGTGAGTCCCAGGAAAATGGAAGAAACGATTTCCCCGCGAATACCTTCCATACCACCATCTGTATGGATATCAAATTCCTCCGGGCGCACAGACAGAATCACCGGTTCCTTATCCTTCGCTTCTGCCGACAGATTGTCCATCACCGTTTCATAGGATGTTCCATCAAAGGACACCTTTCGGGAGCTGCCGCTGCCATGAACCCTGCCATCAAGAAGATTGGAAAGACCGATAAATGTGGACACGAACACATTGGCCGGCCGCTTGTAAATATCGGCAGGTTTTCCAATCTGCTGGATAATGCCGCCGTTCATGACCGCAATGCGGTCTGACACTGCCAGTGCCTCTTCCTGGTCATGAGTTACATACACTGTGGTAATATCCACCTTCTTCTGTATCTGCTTGATGGCGCTTCTCATTTCGATACGGAGCTTTGCATCCAGATTGGACAGAGGCTCGTCCATAAGCAGCACCTCCGGCCTGATGACAATAGCACGGGCCAGTGCCACCCGCTGCTGCTGTCCGCCGGAAAGGGCCGCCGGCATGCGGTCCTTCAAATGGTCAATCTTCACCACCTTCAGCATATGATCCACTCGTTCTTCGATGTCCTTTTCCGGGATATTCCGCATACGAAGGCCAAAGGCCACATTGTCTCTGACAGACATATGGGGAAATATGGCATAGTTCTGGAAAACCATGCCCATATTTCTCTTATCCGGAGACACGTCATTCATCACCCGTCCTCCCACAGAGATGGTTCCTCCTTCAATGGAATTAAACCCGATAATCATGCGGAGCAGGGTGGTTTTACCACAGCCCGACGGTCCCAGAAGAGTAAAAAATTCTCCCGGCTTCACCGACAAAGACAGCCCGTTAATCACTGTATTGCTGCCATATTTCTTGACCACATGGTCAATATCAATGGATACGCTCATAGATAACTCCTTTATGAAAGAAAACAGGGCGCAGAATTTTTCTGCGTCCCTTTTTCAGTCTGCTTTATCATTACTGCCGTGAATTTTCCAAGTGCTGGTTCCAGAGGGCCACGATTTCCTTCTTGTGCTGTGCTACCCATCCTTCATCATAATTCTTGAACAGATGAATCTGATCCTGGGGCGTCATATAATCAGCCAGCTTCACGCCCTTTCTGAGTGGGCGGACTGTCAACGTCTTCCCTGCTTCCTCCTGGATTTTCTGAGAAAGCATGAAATCTACAAACTTTTTAGCATTTTCCATATGCTTGGCGCCTTTGATAATTTCCACTGATTCTCCCGGGAAAATAGCCCCTTCCTTCGGGAATACCACCTTCACCGGCGCCCCGTTCTTCACATAGGTAGCTGCCGGGTCCTCCCAGGTAAGACCCACGGTATATTCTCCATCAGCGGCTCCTTTATGGACGGCGCCGGAACTGTTCAGGAACTTACCATCCACGTTTTTGATGAAATTATCCACATAGGCCCAGGCCTCCGGGGACAACGGATCCCCGTCCTTTCCCTTGGCATAGAGCATGGCCATAAGGCTCTGGAAGGCCGAAGAGGAATTGGCCGGATCCCCAAAGGCAATCTTTCCCTTCAGCGCGGGATTCAGAAGATCGTCAAATCCTTCAATCTTCATGTCCCCTGCCAGGTTCGTATTTACGATAAATACGGTAGGATCTGCAAAGGCAGGAGTGAAATAGCCAGTCTTGTTCTTTGCATTATCCAGCATATTGGCATCTTCCGGCGATACATATTTTTCAAAAAGGTCCTTTTGCGATTCCAGCATGGTCTGATCGGCAGCCCAAAGCACATCGCCCTGAGGGTTATCCTTTTCCGAAGCCACCCGTTTCACCAGAGGACCTGTGCCTGCTACAATCATATTCACTTTAATGCCCGTTTCCTTTTCAAAAGCAGGAATGACCAGATTATTCAGGCTTTCGCTGCGGGCCGTATAAACGGTGAGCACCTTATCCCCTGCTGCCGCCTTGTCATCCTTCTTGTTATCCCCGCCGCAGCCTGCAAAAATACCTGCCGCAATAGCCGCACATGCCAGTACGGCCGCCATCTTTTTCAAACCTTTCATTCTATGTGCCTCCTTATGTCCCGGAAACATGCCAGATTCTCCATTTTTCACGTCAAAAAAGTGCACCCCAATCAGTACACCCTGCGTCCGGCCTTTAATTTTATTGTATCATAGTATAATCAAATATCTAGATATCATAAGCATTTTGTATAGGTTTGGTAAAATAATATGCTCTTTTGTAATGTTTATGTAAATTCCATGGAGCTTATAAAATTCTCCCCCTGTTCTCCATGCAAAAACGGCATTTCCCTTATCAGAGAAATGCCGTTCTCAAATATAAAAAGAAATTTCTTCTCCTATTCCTTACGGTTCCAGGGCACCAGTTTCCTTTCCAGGAACTGGAGGAACAGGTTGAAGATGAGGCCCAGTACGGAGAGGACGATGACTCCTGCCATGAGGCGTTCGGTAATCATGAGGTCGCCGTAATGGAGGATCAGGGCGCCGATGCCCTGTTCGGCGGCAATCATTTCGGCCGCCACCAGAAGGAGGAGGGCGGTACCGGCAGCTATGCGGAGACCGGCGAAGATCATGGGAAGGGCGTAGGGCAGCACCACGTTTCTCATGGTGTAGCCCCAGCCGGCATGGAAACTCACGGCCACTTTGATGAGCAGGGTGTCCACGTTTTTCACGCCGGAGTAGGTGTTCATGGCCACGGGGAAGAAGACGCCCAGGGCGATGATGGTGACTTTGGATACTTCACCGATGCCCAGCCAGAGGATGAAAAGGGGGAGCAGGGCGATTTTTGGAATGGGGTAGAGGGCATTGACGATGGGGTTGGCCATGCGATCCGCCAAGGCGGAGGTGCCGGTGACCAGGCCCACCAGAAGGCCGAAGGCGCTGCCCAGGAAGAAGCCCAGCAGAATGCGGTACAGGGAGGCCGCCAGGGAGACGCCGATTTCACCATCCTGAATCATATCGATGAGAGCGGAAATGATGAGGGTAGGCGGCGGCAGGAAGAGGGATGACACCACCCCTGCCCGGCAGATGCCTTCCCAGATGAGAAGCAGCAGGGCCACGGAAATCAGGGAAACGGCGGGGCTGTAACTTTTCTGCCACCGTTTCATTTTATTTTCAACCATGTACTTATTCATCGCCATTCACCTCCGTCATCGCCTCCAGGGCGTCTTTGCTGATATGTTCCCAGATGGTACGGGTGAGGCGGTCGATTTCTTCCGCATGTTCCGGTTTCTCCCGGTCGCCCCGGGGGATGGTAATGGAAAGGATATTCCGCACCTTTCCCGGACGGCGGGAAAGAAGTACCACCCGGTCCGCCAGCATGACCGCTTCCTGGATATTGTGGGTCACGTAAAGGGTGGTGAGCCGCGTCTTTTCCCACAGGTCCACCAGTTCCTGCTGCATGATGATGCGGGTCTGTGCGTCCAGGGCGGAGAAAGGTTCGTCCATGAGGAGCAGGTCCGGATTGATGGCCAGGGCCCGGGCAATGCCTACCCGCTGTCTCATGCCGCCGGACAGCTGATGAGGATAGGATTTCTCAAAGCCTGAAAGGCCTACCAGGGAAATATAGTGGTCGATTCTCTCTTTCCATTCTTTCTTCGGCAGCACATGGCCGGCGTCCAGTCCAAAGGCGATGTTGTCATATACGTTACGCCAGGGCATGAGGCCTGTCTCCTGAAATACGATGGATACCCGGGGCTCGCTTTTCAGATCTTCCCCTGTGAAATAGACGGATCCTGCATCCGGCGACAGAAGGCCGGCGCAGATATTAAGGAGTGTCGATTTTCCGCAGCCCGAAGGTCCTACCAGGGCCACGAATTCTTCCTTGTGCAGGGTGATATTGATATCTTCCAATACCGGCAGGACCTTTTTGCCGTTCCGGAAGGATTTGCTGACTTGATCGATAATAACTTCCATAGATGACTCCGTTTTTTATATTTTTATAACACGCCCTGTCGGGCGTGAAGGTTCAAAGGGTTCAAAAGGTTCAGAGGGTTCAAAGGGTGGTGGTAGCGCCCTTCGGGCAATGAATATGAAATCAGCGTCATGAGGGAGGGCTCTTAAGATGGACCGGCCCTATGGGCCGGAGGGTTCGTAAGTTTGACGGCCTTTCAGGCCGAGGGTTGTGGTATCGCCCTTACGGGCGATGAGTATTATAATGCCGCCTTTCGGCGGTCACGTCCACATCGAGTATCATAATCATTCTTACCCTCGTACATCCCTTCGCCACTTCGTGGCCCTCTTCCCCTAAAGGGGACGCAAGAACGTTACGGGATTTACCTTTCTGTGTCATATGGCATGAAAACAATTCTGCTGACTGGCTTGCTGCGCTCGCCTCCCGCTATCCGGCTTCGCCGGACTTCCCCCTGTTCAGGGGGAAGAATAAAACACCGCGAAACACTCTCTTCATAAATGGCTCTACAGTAAGCACGGGTTAT
>OBAH01002130.1_pt1 | contig 10029 bp, 8 predicted proteins | sample 1517491 | NCBI WGS metagenome assembly OBAH01 (sample SAMN04571697, study PRJEB22368) | human gut metagenome | biome: human gut; material: stool | host: Homo sapiens | place: Luxembourg | collected 2012-08-03
GCCGGCCGACCGCCACCTGCGCGATGTAAGGCAGCAGATTATTGGGGATGCCCTGAGGGTCCTCCCCGATGAGGCCGGAGGGGTGTGCTCCGATGGGATTGAAATACCGCAGCAGCACCGCCGAAAGGGTGGGATCGGCATGACAGGCATCCTCCAGAATCTTTTCGATCATGGCCTTGGTGGTACCGTAGGGGCTGGAGCACTCCCCACGAGGCATATCCTCCCGGTAAGGGATGGGATTGAGCGAGCCGTAAACGGTAGCGGAGGAAGAGAAGATAAACCGGCTGACACCGGCCTCCTTCATACACTCCAGTACCGTCAGGGCGGCATCGAGATTGGTACGGTAGTAGGAAAGGGGAATTTCGACAGACTCCCCCACCGCCTTTTTCCCGGCAAAGTGAATGACACAGTCGATTTTATTCTCACGGAAGATGCGGCGGACGGCTTCGCGGTCGGTTACATCGACATGGTAGGCAGGAAAATCCCGGCCGGTGATCTGCCGGAGGCGTTCCACTGCCACGGGGCTGCTATTGGAATAATCATCCGCTATGACAATATCACAACCCCGGTTCAGCAGCTCTACTGCGGTGTGGCTACCGATATAGCCGGCCCCGCCGGTCAACAGTACATTCATGGGTTCACTCTCCCCTCTTTTTTTAGCTTTATTATAATCGACTGCCCAGTAAAATCAATCCCCCTGCCAAAAGTGACAGGGGGATAAAGTTATAAAAGCTCAGGAGCGCTTGTCCCGATCGTGATTGAGCATATCGATGAGGGCACTGATATCCAGGTCATCATTGATTGGCTCCTGCTCGGTCTGCGGCTCCACTTCAGTGATCTTGTCCTCCGGGACCTCGGTATCCACCGGGGGAGTGGGGATGCGGAAGCCGGATTCATGGTCAAAGTTGGTGGCAATGACGACGATCTTGATCTCATCCTCCAGCTTTTCATCAAAGGCGACACCCCAAATGAGGTTGACATCCGGGTGGGCGGCATCGTGGATCATCTGGGAAGCATTGGTGATGTCCTCCAGATCGACATCGGGCGGAACGAGGAAGTTGACGATAACGCCGCGGGCACCGTTGATGGAGGTTTCCAGCAGCGGAGAGGCGATGGCCATGCGGGCGGCTTCCTCGGCCTTATTGGGGCCGCTGGCAGCGCCCAGGCCCATATGGGCATAGCCGGCGTCCTTCATGATGGAGGTGACATCGGCGAAGTCTAGATTGATGATACCTGGAATATTGATGAGATCGGAGATGCTCTGTACCGCCTGCAGCAGCACTTCATCCGCCTTGGCAAAGGCATTGGCCAGAGTGATCTTTTCCTGCGAGATACTGCGAAGGCGCTCATTGGGGATAACGAGCAGAGCATCCACATGCTCCTTCAGCCGCTCGATGCCGGCCGTGGCCTGATCCATGCGGCGCTTGCCCTCAAAGGAGAAGGGCTTGGTAACCACACCGACGGTGAGGATACCCATATCGTGGGCGATGCGGGCAATAACGGGAGCCGCACCGGTGCCGGTGCCGCCGCCCATACCGGCCGTGATATATACCATATCGGCACCGCGCAGCACCGAGGTGATCTCATCTTCGCTTTCCTCCGCTGCCTTTTCCCCCTTCATGGGGTCGCCGCCGGCACCCTGCCCACGGGTCAGCTTATCACCGATGTGCAGCTTGTAAGAGGCATTGGAAAAACGCAGGGACTGATTATCGGTATTGACCGAGATAAATTCCACGCTGCTCATGCCGGATTGGATCATACGGTTGACGGCATTTCCGCCGCCGCCGCCGACACCCAGTACCTTGATCGCAGCCATTTTTTCGTAATCGTTATCCAGCTCTATATTCATCATCAGCACTATTGCCTCCTGTTTAGAGTTTTCTCCTAATATATCATAACAGAAACATCATGAAAATGCAACCCAAAAGGCGTATATCTGCTACTGTTTTCCACCCAAAATGGCCAGATATTGTGCATCCGCCACCTGGGTAAGAGGCAGCTGCCGGGTGTAGGCCCGACCGCTGACCGAAACATCAAGGTACCCGATAAAATCGGCGGAAAGCTCATCCTGGATGATCTTTTGGGCGGTGAGCAGCTTGGTGGCCAGATCGTATTCGCTGCCCAGGCGCAGCTGGATGCGGTCCTGATAGACAGCCTTGTAGCTCTGCTCCTCCCCGATCTCAATATACCCGATCTCAGGGAGCATTCCGGCGTCCTCCAGGGCCGCGCGCACATTATCCACACCGGCCAGGGTCTTTTGCCATTCCTCCGGCAGCTTTTCCCCGGCGGTATAGCCGGAAAAATCAGCACCAAGCAGCAGACAGGTATACTCCGGCAGAGAGGCACACTGCTCCAGCACCTTGCCATCGGCGGAAAGGGTGGTGACCCGCCCCATACTGCCAATACAGGCGTAAATGGTATTGAACTCGTGCAGCTCCAGTTCCAGGGTATCGGGCAGGCGGCGGTGCAGCGTTACACACTCGATATAAGGACACAGGGCGGTAATTCGCTCATTCAGGGCCTTTTGGGAAATGGTGAAGATATTCTGCTCCTCCCCTATGTCGGCGGCTTCTATGATATCCTCGGCGGCGTAGCGGGTACTGCCGGTCACTTCTATATGGGTGGCCCTGCAAAATACACTGACACAGTAAAAGCCCACGCCGCACAGCACCGCCGCAAGCAGCAGGATAAACACCGCACGGCGGCGGCGACGGGTCTGCTGTTTACGGGTGGGCTTGGCAGTCATGGGCTTTGGTTCTCCTTCCTTTGGTTTAGACTTCCGTCAGGTAAATATCCGCGCCCAGATGGCGCAGGGTTGAAACAAAATCGGCATAGCCGCGTTCGATGTGGGAGATAGCTGTAACGCTGCTTTCTCCCTTTGCCGCTAATGCTGCTAGTACCACAGCGGCTCCGGCGCGCAGATCGGTGCAGGTGAGGGCTGACCCGATAAGGGGCGCCCCCCGGATGACTGCATGACTGCCGACCACCGTGATATCCGCACCCAAGCGGCGCAGTTCCTCCACATGGGCCCAGCGCCGGGGAAAGACCGTTTCGGTAAAGGCGGTGTAGCCCTCTGCCGCGGCGGCCAGCGCCATAAAGATGGCTTGCAGATCGGTGGGAAAGCCGGGATACGGCAGCGTAACGATGCTGCCGGCCCCCTGTAAATGTTCTGGAGCGGTAAGGGTGATGCTCTGCTCCCCGGTGGTGATACGGCACCCCATACGCCGCAGCGCCGCCAGGGGCGCCGCCAAGTGTTCCGGGCTGGCGTACACTGTGATCTCTCCGCCGGTAATGGCCGCGGCAGCAAGGTAGGTCGCCGCCTCGATACGGTCCGGGAGGATGGCATGGCAGCAGCAGCCGGTTAGCGCTTCCCTGCCCTGCACCAGGATGGCGCCATCGGGCTGGGATTCTATTAGGGCGCCGCAGCCCCGCAGATAGGCCAGCAGATCGGAGATCTCCGGTTCGGCGGCGGCACCGGTGATTTTGGTTTCGGCAGGCGTTCCCGCCGCCGCGATGAGCAGGTTTTCGGTAGCGCCCACACTGGGGTAGGGCAGCTGCACCGCGGCACCATGCAGACCGCCGGGAGCGGCACAGCGCAGGGTATCACCCTCCTCGCTGATGACCGCGCCCATTTGGCGCAGGGCGGAAAGATGCAAATCAATAGGACGGCCGCCCAGGGCACACCCGCCGGGCGGGCACAGGGTCACGCTCCCACAGCGGGCCAGCATCCCGCCTAGGAACAGAATAGAGGACCTCATGGCCCGCATCCATTCCGACGGAACATCCCGGCAGCCGGTATCCTCCCGGGTAATGATCAGGGTATCCCTCGCCCGTTCTACCGCAAAGCCCAGGTGCCGCAGAATGTGACAGCTCACCGCTACATCGCTGAGGTTAGGGCAGTTTTTAATCTCTGAACGACTGCACAGCACGGTAGCCGCCAGAATGGGCAGCACCGCGTTTTTGGCGCCGTGCGCCGCTATGGTCCCGCTTAGTCTGTTTCCTCCTGTGATCCGCAATCCGCGCATAAACGGCATCGCTCCCCCCTGTATTTGCCCTTGGGCTTTCGGGGGTATTCTATGCCTATACGGAATATTGGGTGAAAAAACAGGCCTTACAGCTTATTTTCTGTGAGTTTTATAAAGATCCAACAGTTCATCGGTGATATGGCTGCATGCATTGGGGACACCCAGTGCCTTGGCCGCCAGACCGATCTCCCGCAGCTTTTCGGGGACGGCGGTCATTTCCTTTACAGCCGCCACCAGCTTTTCGCCGGTCAGATCTTTTTCCTCAATGACCACGGCAGCCTTATGATTGGCCAACACCATGGCATTGTGGTACTGGTGGTTTTCCGCCACATTGGGAGAAGGGATGAGCACTGAGGCCCGCCCCACTGCGGTCAGCTCCGCCAGCGTTATGGCACCGGCCCTGGCTATGACCAAATCGGCAGCTGCCAGACAATCGGGCATATCATGTATGTATTCCCGGATATCCAGGTTGGGGTTATTCTCATAAGCGACGCCCTTTTCCCGCAGCAGCCGTGGCAGCAGCTCCACCCCATACCGGCCGGTGGCGTGGATGTGGTGCAGCTTTCCCTCCGGCACATGCCAGGCCATCACATCGGCGATGGCCTCATTGACGGTTTGTGCGCCCAGGCTGCCCCCGAAGGACAAAAGGCACAGCTGCCCCGGCCGGACCCCCAAACGGGTGCGGGCGGTCTCCCGGTCGGCGGAAAGGATCTCCGGGCGGACGGGATTGCCGGTGACGATATAGTCGGGGCGGGGGGGCAGGTGCTTTTCCGCTTCCGGCACCGCCAGCAGGAACTTATCCACCTTCTGCGCCACCATGCGGTTGGAAACACCGGGCAGGGCATTGGCCTCGTGGGTCATGCAGGGGATGTGCAGTGCCGCCGCGGCCAGCAGAATGGGGGCCGAAATATAGCTGCCGGTACCCATCACCACATCAGGCGCAAAATCCCGCAGAATTCTCTTGGCGCGGCTGCGGGCCGTTACCAGCAGACATACGCTTTTGGCGTTATATTTGATGTTATTCCAGCTAAAACGGCGCTGGATGCCCATGGAGCGATAGGGGGCAAAGCGAAAGCCAGCCCGCGGCACCAGGGTCGCCTCCATGCCACCGGGGTTGCCTACAAAAAGGATCTCGCAATCCGGCACCCGGCGGCGCAGCTCGGTGGCCACCGCCAGCGCGGGATTGATATGACCGGCGGTACCGCCGCAGGCAAACAGAACTTTCATACGGATGTTACTCCTTTTCTACTGTCGTTTGGCGGGAGACCGAAAGCACGATGCCCATTTCTCCCAGCAGAATGGCCAGCGCCGTGCCGCCGTAGGAAAAGAACGGCAGGCTGATGCCGGTGGAGGGGATGGTATTGGTGACGACCGCCATATTAAGGATGGCCTGCACCCCCACCTGGGCAATGAAGCCGGTGACCAGCATGGCGCCGAAGCGATCGCGGGCCTTAATAACAATGGTAAAGCCCCGCCAGATGAGAAGGGCGAACAGCACAATGACCACCAACGCCCCAATGAAGCCCAGCTCCTCACAGACGACCGAGAACACATAGTCATTCTGCGGTTCCGGCAGGAAGAGGTACTTCTGCCGGGAGTTGCCGATACCGGAGCCCATCAGGCCGCCGGAGCCGATGGCATACAGCGACTGCAGGATCTGATAGCCGGTGCCCAAGGGATCAGAGGCCGGATTCTTCCAGATGGTGATACGCTCCATGGCGCGCTCGTGCAGCGAGGGCACCAGCATAATGGCGGCGACCCGCGGCGGCAATGCCTCCCGCGGCGGCGATCCACTTCATAGGCAGGCCGCCCACCACCAGCATGATACCGCCCATCACCACCAACAGAATGGTGGCGGAAAGGTGGGGTTCCTTTACGATGAGGCCGGCATAAACGCCCAGCACCACCGCAAAGGGGAAAATACCGTAGCGGAACCGCCCCAGCTTTTTTTCATTGGAAACAAGCAGGTGCGAAAACAGCAGCACCAGTGAGAATTTAGCCAGCTCCGAGGGCTGAAACTGGAAACTGCCGATGAAAATCCAGCGATGGGCGTCATTGACCGGCGGCATGAAGTAGCACAGGATAAGCATGGCGGTGACCACCGGGAACAGCGGCCAGGCCAGCTTGCGCCACACATGGTAATCCAGGCGGGAAAAAACAAACATGGCCCCAAGGCCCACGACCGCCCACAGCAGCTGCCGCACAATGTAGTGGTAGCTGTTGCCTTCGCGGTAATAGCCCTGCGCATAGCTGGCGCTAAACATCATCACAAGCCCAAATACCAGCAGCAGAATGACCATTACCAAGAAGGTGAGGTCCACACTGGTATTCTCATATCGGGGGAACAGGCGGCGGAAGAATCCCTCCTGTGATTTTGGACGCGCTCTGCGCCTACTTTCTGCCATGGCTTTCCGCCCCCTTTCCGTTGCTTTCTAAATTAAATCATCAGATAAACCGGAGCGCTAGAATGCCCAGCGCACTCCCGATGGCGGTGATAACGGCAAACATCACCACAATCTGTTTTTCGGTGTAGCCGCTCATCTCAAAGTGATGGTGAATGGGGCTCATCTTAAAGATGCGCTTGCCATGGGTCAGCTTAAAGTAGCAGCGCTGCAGCACCACCGAGCCGATCTCGATAACATAAATAATGCCGAACAGCACCACAAAGAAGGGCAGCCCGGTGCCAAAGGCCAGCGCGATGACCATACCGCTCATAAAAAGGGAGCCGGTATCGCCCATGAATACCTTGGCGGGGTAATGGTTCCAGAACAGGAAGCCGATGCAGCCGCCGCCCAATGCCCCCGCCATGATGCCCATTTCTCCCATGCCCAGCAGGTAGCAGAAGATGAGATAGCCGATGGACAATACCAGCGTCACGGAGGAAAGCAGGCCATCCAGGCCATCGGTGAAATTGACAGCATTGGAAAGGGCAATGATGGCAAACATGGCAAACACATAATAGAATACCCCAAAATCGTAGGTGCCGATATAGGGAATGGTTACCATGGTGGACTGCGTGCCGCTGATGTGCAGAAGCAGCAGGTACACCGCGCCAAACAGAATCTGCAGCGCCATCTTCTGCTTTTCGGTCAGGCCCTCATTCTGCTTTTTTACGACCTTCAGGTAGTCATCGAGGAAGCCGATGGCCCCAAATAGCAGCGCCAGCACCAGGCCATAGAACATACGGGCCCGCATAATTGCCGACATTGGATCGCCCACGGTAGAGGCATGCATGAACAGATAGGCTACCACCACCGCAATGGGAATGCCTATGATAAACATAAGGCCGCCCATGGTGGGGGTCCCGGCCTTGCCGTTGTGCCAGTTGGGGCCGATCTGTAAAATGGACTGGCCCGCGTGCAGAGCCCGCAGAATGGGCAACAGCCAAAAGCCCCCCACAGCGGTAATAACACTGGCCAGCAGTACGGCCACGATGACAGCGGTAATATTCATGATGCACTTCCCTTTTCTGTTCTGTTATATTATGCGTGGTAATCCCGGTAAAATGCGGCAATAACCTCTTCCAGCGCCATGCCGTGGCTGGCCTTGCACCATATCACATCGCCCCGGTGCGCCGTGGCGGCCAGATATTTTGTCAGCGCTTCCTTTTCCTCAAAGTGATGGGCTTCCATCCCGGCGGCTTTGGCGGCCCGGGTGGCATACTGTGCCAGGGGGCCCCAGGTCAGCAGCAGGTCTATCCCCTCTTGGGCACACAGGGCACCGATCTCCCGATGGCTTTCTTCGGCGATATCGCCCAGCTCCAGCATATCTGCCGCTACAAAGATGCGACGGCCGTCACAGGGGAAACGCCCCAGTGTCTTGATGGCCGCCCGCATGGAATCGGGACTGGCATTGTAGCAGTCCTCCACCATGGTAATGCCCTCATGCTCCACCACCTTTTGGCGCTGGCCGCTGGGGGTGTAGTTTTTTAGGGCCTCTATGGCGGTTTCCGCCGGAATACCCATCGCCCGCCCCGCGCCAAATGCCGCCAGGGCGTTCAGCACCAGGTGCTCCCCAGTGCCGGGGATAGTGGCGCGCCAGCTTTGGCCCTCGGCATGCAGCATAAAGTTGGTGGAAAGCGGTGTGGCACTGACGATGGTCGCCTTGATCTCCGCCCGCGGGCTGTTCAGGCCATAGCGTACTACATGGAGGCGGGGGATGTCAACGGTATGCAGCAGGTCGTTATCATCACACAGCAGCAGTGTGGCGCCATCCGGTAAAGCGTCGGCCAGCTCCAGCTTCGCCTTCAGGATATTTTCCCGGCTGCCCAGATGCTCGATGTGGGAAACGCCGATATTGGTGATGATACCCATCATCGGCTTTGCCGCGTAGCACAGGTCCTTGATCTCATTCTGGGCGCTCATGCCCATTTCCACCACCGCTACCTCAGTTTCGGGGGTAATGCTCATCAGTGTTTTGGGCGCGCCGATCTCGTTATTTTGGTTGCCCTCGGTTTTGATGATGCGGAAGGAGGAGGCCATCACTGCCGCTACCATTTCCTTGGTGGTGGTTTTGCCCACGCTGCCGGTGATGCCTATCACCTGGGCCGGCATTTTGGCGCGGTACAGCGCGGAGATTTCCAGGAGCGCCCGCAAACTGCTCTTTACCCGCAGTACCTTCTCTGCTGGGGTGTAGTCGCCGTCATGCTCGGCCACCGCCGCTTCGGCCCCTGCCGCCAGCGCCCGGTTGATGTAGTCGTGGCCATCCACCCGTTCCCCGGGCAGCGCAACAAAAAGCGTCCCGGGGCCGGCTTCCCGACTATCGGTGATCACACGGGTGATCTCTCCCTCCGGAGGCTGGGGGCAGCCCAGCTGGGCGGCTATTTCTCGCAGTGACAGTTTTTCCATGGGATCCTCCCGCTTTTTAGTATCTCAGTCACAATCTCCCTTTCATCAAAGGGGATCGTTTTATTCTGTATGATCTGGTAATCTTCGTGGCCCTTCCCCGCCAAAAGCAGCAGATCGCCCTGCCGCATCATGGCAATGGTCTGCTCTATGGCCTGCCGCCGGTCGGGCACCTCCCGCCAGCGGGTGTTTTTCGGCAGCCCCACTACGATCTCCCGTCGGATCGCCTCCGGCGCTTCATTCCGGGGGTTGTCATCGGTAATGATGATGCCATCTGCCCAGCGGGCCGCGGCTTTTGCCATCAGCGGGCGTTTTTGGCGGTCACGGTCGCCACCGCAACCAAAGAGCACCAGCAGCCGGCCCTTATGCACCCGCCGCAGGCTGCGCAGGATGCGTTCCAGCGCATCGGGGGTGTGGGCATAGTCCCGCAGGATGGTCCTCCCCATGCCTTGCCACAGCAGTTCGGCCCTGCCCGGTACGGGTGGACACTGCGGCATCGCCGCCATCACCTGACGGGAAGTAAGTCCCAGCACCAACGCCGTTTCCGCCGCAGCCAGCGCATCGGGGAGAAAGACTTCTCCCGTCAAAGGAACGATAAGCTGCCCGCCCCGCCACGGAAGAATGCTCCTGCCCGGTTCGCAGCGGTATTGCCACGGCAGGTGGTAACCAGAGATCGGCACATTGGCCCTGTCCAGCAGGCGACGCCCATAGGGGTCGGCGGTATTGATGACCGCGCAGCGGCATTGGCTAAAGATCTTTGCCTTGGAGGCAAAGTATCGCTCCATATCCCCATGATAATCCAAATGCTCGGGCGAAAGATTGGTAAACACGGCAGCCGCGAAGGTGATCCCTTCCACCCGTCGCTGCTCCAGCGCCTGGCTGCTTACCTCCATCACCACTGTGGTGATGCCGTCCTCCACCATCTGGTGCAGGATGCGATGCAGTTCGGTAGGTGGTGGGGTGGTATAGGGGTTGGGCTGTGTTTTCTCTCTCCACGCTATGCCGTCCGTCCCAATGCGCCCGGTCTTGATCCCGGCGCTTTGCAGCAAGTGGCACAGCAGGTGGGCGGTAGTGGTCTTGCCGTTGGTGCCGGTAATGCCGATGATTCGCAGTTCTTTGGCCGGCTCACCCCAATAACGGGCACACAGACGGGCCAGCGC
>OBAH01002132.1_pt1 | contig 10008 bp, 9 predicted proteins | sample 1517491 | NCBI WGS metagenome assembly OBAH01 (sample SAMN04571697, study PRJEB22368) | human gut metagenome | biome: human gut; material: stool | host: Homo sapiens | place: Luxembourg | collected 2012-08-03
CCGAGGGTGGGCTGTGCCGCGCCCTTGCCGAGATAGCCCTCCGTATCGCTTTCCAGCACCGATTTCAGGGTGACGTCGGTGCCGCGCAGGTGGCTCATGCCCTCTTCGGGGAATTGCTCCCGTCCGGCGTTGCGGGCGGCGACGGTGGAAAGTATCCACTCTTCAGGGAAATGCCCGTCCTCGCCGTTGGAGTCACCGTGCAGGGCGTCCAGCATCCGGCCTCCCAGATAGGTGCGCCACGCCCGGGGGTTGTCCAGCAGGAAAGGAAAATCTGTTGTCGGTTTCATAAAACCCTCCATAAAAGGCACAGAGCCTGCCTTTCCAAGGCAGGAAAGACAGGCTCTGCTTTAATTAGATAGAAGAATCGGAGAGATGTGGAAAGCTTGATTTAAGCGCCGTACACGAGGTTCGGCAGGAAGAGCACCGCCTGCGGGAAGAATATCATGAACAGGATGACACACACGATCGCGAGGTAGAAGGGCCAGCCTTTCTTGAAGGTCTCCTCAATGGGACACTCCATGATGTCAGACACGGCATACAGCGCGGTGCCGACAGGGGGAGTCATGACGCCGAAGGTGACGGTGGTCATCATGATCATGCCGAACACGACTTCGTTGACGCCGATGCTGCGCATGACGGGCAGCAGGATGGGGGTCAGGATCAGGGCGATAACGGTGGTCTCCATGAACATACCGCAGATCAGCAGGAAGACGACGACCAGCAGCAGCAGGATCGCGCTGTTGCTGGTGATGCCCAGCAGAGCGTTTGCAATGGTGACAGTGATGTTATCGAACACGATGCCGTAGCCGAACACGCCGGAGAACGCCAGAATGATGGTGATGACGGTGATGTCCTTCACGCTGTCGCGCAGGGTCTGCAGCAGGCTCTCCCAAGTCAGCTCGTGGTAGAACACGGTGCCGACCAGCAGGGCGTATGCGCAGGCAAAGGAGCCGGACTCGGTGGGGCTCATGATGCCGAAGCGGATCAGGACGATCAGCAGGACAGGGAACAGAATGGCCCAGATACTATCCAGCAGAGCCTTCAGGATCTCAGACAGCGGAGCCGGATGGTCATGCTCGGGCTTGTAGCCGAAGCGGCGGGCGCTCCAGGTGACGGCCAGCATCAGCAGCACGCACATCAGGATGCCGGGGACCCAGCCAGCCATGAACAGACGGCCAATGGACACCTCGCCGACGGTGCCGTAAATGATCAGGCCCATGCTCGGCGGAATGGTGGCGACGATCAGGCCAGACAGGCCGTTGATGGCGGCAGACCAGCCGCGGTCGTAGCCCAGGCGGGTCATCTCAGGTCCGAGGATGCGGCACTCCATCGAAGCATCTGCAACCGCAGAACCGGAGACGCCGCCCATCAGGGTGGACATCAGGCAGGAGACCTGACCGATGTTGCCGTACATATGGCCGGTGCAGGCGTTGGCAAAGCGCATCAGGCGCTTGGTAATGCCGCAGCTGTTCATCAGGTTGCCGGCCAGAATGAACAGGGGGATGGCCAGCATGGTAAAGCTCTGAGAAGTGGAAATGGATTTCTGCACCAGAACGGTCATGGGCAGGTCGCGGATCATAAAGAACGAGAAGCCCGACAGACCGATGGAGAATGCCACAGGCATACCCAGCAGCAGAAACACAAAGAAGATACCGATTGCAATAAACATTAGCCGACGTCCCTCCCTGCTTCGTGTTTGACTTCCTGACCAGCGGGCGTCTTGACGCGCTCAATGATGTTCAGGATGGTGGAGATGAGCATAAAGAAGGAGCCGACAGGCACAGCCATCGTGACCCAGCTGTAGCTGATGTGCAGAGAAGTGATCTGACGTGCCCAGCCGGTGGTGGTCATGCCGTAGCCGTAGTAGATCAGCACGCAGAGGAACGCTGCGATGATGACCTTGAACAGGATGTCCAGAACCTTCTGCACCCCGGCGGGGAACTTCTTGACAAACAGATCAACACCGATCAGGCCGGAGCCGCGCATTGCGACGTCGCTGCCGAGGAAGATCAGCCATGCGAAGGCGATCAGTGCAACGTCCTGTGCCCAGTTCAGCGGATGGCCAATGGTACGCATCAGCGCCGAAACAAAGACGAGGACCGCAATGCCTGCAACCAGGATCAGAGCGATCAGCTCTTCCAGCTTACAGACTTTTTCATAAAATTTCTTCATAGAAAGTCGTCCTTATTCACAATACCTCCTGCACAGCGAGCTGCCATGCAGGAGGACATTTACGTTATGGTCGATTCAGCTTTTTAAGGGCTCAGGCCTCGACGCCGGCTTCCTTGTACAGCTGCTCGCGCAGCTCGGTCCAGCCCAGCTTCTCGTATGCGGGCTTGACAGCCTCACGGAAGATGTCCTTATCGACCTCGACGATGGTCATGCCGTTGTCGGTCAGGGTCTTCTCCATGTCAGCCTGAGCAGCGATGATGTCCTGAGCATTGTTGTATGCGCAGTCGTTGAAGTCCTTCTTCATGACTTCCTGATACTCGGCGGGCAGCTTGTCGAACCATGCCTGACCGCAGATGACCATGTTGAACAGGTTGATGTGCTCGGTCTTGCTGACGTACTCGCAGACCTCGTAGATCTTGCTGGAAACAGCAGAGGTGTACTGGACTTCGCAGCCGTCGATGGACTTGGTCTGGATGCCGTTGTAGACCTCAGACCATGCGATGTTGTACGGGGTAGCGCCCATAGCGGAGATGGACTCAACGTACGGGTCAGCACCGGGGGTGCGGATGACAGCGCCCTTCAGATCGGCGGGGGTGTTGTAAGCCTTGTGGCCCATGAAGGAACGAGCACCGTCGTAGTAGTTGTAGCACAGGCCGCAGATGCCGTTGTTGGCCAGGTCAGCGTCCCAGCCCTTGAAGGTATCGGTAGCCATCAGCTTCATGCCGTCCTCGTAGTTGTCCACGATGTAGGCCATGTTCATGATGCCGATGTCGTTGACGTAGCTGGACAGACGGCCTGCGTCGGTCAGGACGGCGATGCCCATGCCCTGCAGAGCCTGGTCGATCATGTCTTCCTCACCGCCCAGCTGGCTGGAAGGATAGATGGTGACCTTCACATGGCCGTCGGTGTCCTCAGCGACCTTGTCGGCAGCAGCCTGCAGGCCCTGATAGATCATGGAAGTATCGGTCTGGGTGGTGGAGAGCTTCAGCTCAAAGACCTCACCGGATGCGGCAGAACCGGCAGTGGAGCCGGAAGCAGCGGTGGTGCCGGCGGTAGAAGCGGAAGAACCGCCGCAGGCGGTCAGGGCAGCAGTTGCAGCCATAGCGCCGCAGACAGCGAGAAACGAACGACGAGAAATCTTCTTCATGTGATTTTTCCTCCTGATTTTTCCAAACAGATCTTGCTCTTCTCGGATGAGCCTCGCGCAGGCCCATCTGATTTTCATGGCTTTATCATACCATGTTCATGTCCTGTTCACAGCTGTAGAATGTCACAAGCAGAATATGACATTCTGCCAAACAAAACATGACAAATGTCACCTCTTTCGTCAAATAGTCGAATAAAAGCCCGCTTTTATGCAGCAGTTTGCACAAAAGCGGGCTTTCTGCGTGGATTTTTTGTCAGCTTGTCAATGCGACGTCGAGCTGCTGCTGAATTTGCAGCAGCTGCAATTCAAAGTTCTTGTCTGCCGACATGGCCTCGGTGATCAGGCGGTCGGCGCTCTCCATCGCCTGATGATACCGCGCAAAGCGGGGCGTGGCAAGCGTATCCTCCATGATGGCAGGCAGAGTAGACATTCCGCGGGAGGCGGTGTCCTGCGAGTCCAGCTGAAGCAGCCGGGCGACCTCATCCGATTCCGTCACACTGTGCAGGGCGGACACGCCGCTCAACTCGGTGTAGACCATCGTCTGCATCTCCTCCGTGCAGGCAATGGTCTTCAGCAGCTCCCACGACAGCCGGGAATGCTTTGTGCGCTGGCTGATGCCCAGCATGAGGGTGCTCAGCCGGGAGTAGTTGCCGCCGCCGACGCTTGTGCCGCTGGGCATGGCGATGCAGTCCCACTCAAAGTTCGACGAGCGCTTGATGCGCCACGGATACGGCTCATAGCTGCGGTACTCGGAAAAGAGCATCGGACGGAACGCCACTCTGCCCTCGTCGAAGGTCTTTTCGCTCAGATCCGTTCCGGCGTTGAGCTGGTAGATCTTCCGCGCAAACTGCATGGCGGACTCCTGCGCGCTCTGGTTCAGCAGGCAGTGCTGGCCGTCCTCGCTGAACAGCGAACAGCCGTTGGCCACCAGCGCCTCTTCCCAGCCGTAATCGTAGACGCCGAACTGGTCAACGATGCCGTCCCCGTCCGTGTCTCTCGTCAGCTGCTCACACAGGCTGTAAAACTCATCCCACGTCCAATCGTTATCCGGAATGCGGATGTGCTCTTTTTGGAGCAGTGTCTTATTGATGAACATCATCTGCGGCACGCATTCCAGCGGCAGCGCATACTGTTTCCCCTTGTCGGCTCCGGCCTGCAATGCCGCCGGGTAAAAGCCGCTCAGATCCGCTTCCGGGTCTTGCTTCATGAACGGATCCAGCTCCCGCAGGGAAGCTGTATCGCTGAAAATTACAAGGTCCTCGGGAAGGATCACCATCACATCCGGTTCCTGCCCCAGCAGGTACTGGCCGCTGAGCCATTCGGTGTAGTCTTCGACCCGGATGCCGCTGGTGTACTCGACTTTCACGTTGGGGTGCTCTGCCTCAAACTTTTCAATGGCGGCGTCAATAAAGGTATAGTAGTTCTCGCCCGGGACATTCCAATAGCTGTCACACGGGAAGCCGATGTGCAGCACCACCGGACGGCTGGCAGCCGCCAGAATGATGACCGCTGCCAGCAGAAAGGGCAGCGCGGCTTTCCAGTACCGGCTCATACGTCTGCCTCCGGCTGGCTGTTCTGGTTCTGCACCGCCCAGATGGCCAGCTGGGTGCGGTCACGGAGTTCCAGCTTGCGCAGGATGCTGCTGATGTAGTTGCGCACCGTGCCTTCTGAGAGATAGAGTCTGCCCGCGATCTCCTTGTTGGAGAGGCCGCAGCCCACCTCGCGGATGACCTGCCACTCCATCTTGGTCAGCTCCAGCGCATTCTTTTTGTTCACGCGCACCTGCACGTCGCCCTGTGCCATGCGGGAGAACATCTGCAAGACCTTGGACGCCACATCCGGGGCAATGATGGAGCCGCCGCGCGCGGCCTCCCGCACGGCGTTGGTCAGGCCGTCCACCGAGACGCCCTTGAGCAGGTAGCCGGAAGCGCCGTACCGCAGAGCGTCAAACACATAATCGTCATCGTCAAAGGTGGTCAGGATGATGACCTTGATGCCCGGAAACTCCTGCTTGATGCGGCGGGTACACTCCACGCCGTCCATCTCGGGCATCCGAATGTCCAGCAGCACCACGTCGGGCTGCTTTTCCTCCACGAGTTCCAGCGCTTCACAGCCATTGGCGGCTGTACCCACCATCTCAATGTCTTCCTGCTTGCTCATCACAAAGCTGAGGCTCTGACGGATCAGTTCCTGGTCGTCGGCCAGAAGCACCTTTATCATACCGTTTCCTCCTGTTTCCTCTTTTCACTGCCCGGGGTCTTGCGCAGAGGGATCTCTGCCCGGATGCAGAACCCGTCGCTGTTCTCATACCAGAACGTGCCGCCCAGCATGAGCATCCGCTCCTGCATATGCTGCAAGCCAAAGCCCGGCGTCACGCTCTTGCAGCCGATGCCGTTGTCCCTCACCGACACTTCCAGCACGCCGTCCTCGATATGGCACCGCACCTGGACACGGGTGGCGTGGCCGTGGCGGATGGCGTTGGTGATGCCCTCCTGCACAGTGCGGTAGACGCAGTCTTCCTCATCCTGCGAGAGCGTCAGCCCGGCCAGCGACTCTTCCAGCTGGATCTGCGTGCCGCTGCTCTGCGCCATGCTGGTACACATCTTGTTGAGCGCACCCGAGAGGTTTTCTTTTTCCAGCGAGTCCGGCCGCAGTGCCTTGACCGAGCGCCGGACATCGTTCATGCCGTTGCGGGCGGTGTCGGCTATCAGCTCCATCTGGTGGCGTGCCATCTCGGGCGAGTCGTCCATCATCTGGATGCAGGCGTCTGCGCCCGCTGTGATGCCCGTGAGCACATGGCCTAACGTGTCGTGGATCTCCCGCGCAAGGCGGTTGCGCTCCTGCACCTGTGCAGTGTGGGCGCTCTCCTCGGCGTAGATGCGCAGCTGTTCGTTGGCCTGCTGCAGCTGCTGGTTCAGGTTCAGGATCTCCTGTTTCTCGCTGGTCTGCTGGCTGATGAACAGCACCATGTACAGGATGAAGAGTATCATTTCCAGCGCCGACAGGCTCTCGATCACCAGCTGCAGGACGCTGCGGGTGTGCAGGCTGTAAAAAGCCAGGTATTGTTTCAGCGTCACGGCATGGAGAGCGCTGGTGGCGGCGTCCATGTTACAGAAAAGGTACACCACGATCATGGCGCTCAGAAAGCGCTTCTGCCGGAGAGAGCGCGGGTCGTCCACCATATCCACGATCGCAAACAGAGCGATCTTGTCGCAGTTCTGCTGGAAGATCAGCGCCGAGGCACTGTACAGCACGCCCTCCAATAAATATAGCTGCCAGCTGCTGCGGGAGAGAAAGCCGCTGTCCACCTCATGGGAGCACTTGCTCAGGATGGTGCCCACCGCTGCCAGCATCACGCCCAGAGCAAGCACCGGGGCGGTACGGCAGCCATTGCAGCTGCTGCAAAAACGAGTCTGCACGGCCAACTCTCACCGCGTAGAGCGGCGTGATGATCTGCACCGCAAAGATGAGCAGGATCAGAAACACCGTCAGCCACTCAATGGCATGGTAGAGCACCCGGAGGCCGATGGACAAATTTTCAGTTTTCATTGCCAGCCCTCCGTGCCGTAGCGCAGAATATCCTCCTGCGTGATTTGATTTACCGGCACCACGATGTTGGTCAGGTACGGCTTGCCCTCCAGGATCTCGTACACCACCAACATCCGGCCGATGCGGAGGGGCGACTGTGCCGAGGTGGCCGTCATCAGCCCTTCGGAGATCAGGGCTTTCGCCTCCGGTGAGCCGTCCACGCTGTAGACCAAAGTGGACGAGAGCGCGCCCTTTTCTTCCAGCGCCGCCATTGCACCCAGGGCCGCCTGCTCGTTGACGGCCATCACGACGTCAATGCGCGGGAACGTCTCCAACAGCTGCACCATCGCGCGGTTCAGCTCGCCGCCGCAGTCCCGCAGCTCCAGGATCTGGTAGTCGTTGCCGCTTTTGGTCAGGGTCTGGCAGAAGCCCGAAAGTCTGTCCCAGCTGGAGAACGAATCCGAGTTGGACAGCAGCACGATGCGGGCGTTCTTGGTCTGGCTGATGAGGTGGCGGGCGTCCAGCAGACCGGCGCCGTAGTTGTTGGAGGTGATGGTACAGGTGACAAGCTCCGGGTCGTCCACCTTGGAGTCGATGAGGATGACCGGCACACCCTTTTCCCTCGCCTTTTCCAGCGCAGGCGTCACGCCCACATAATCCACCGGGTTCACGATGAGCAGCTCAATGCCCTTATTGAGCATATCCTCGATCTCCTGATTCTGCCGCTCTTGATCTTGCCCCGGGTCGCGCACCAGGAGCAGATCGCCGTTGCTCTTGATCTGCATCTGGATCTCATCGTTGATGGTCTCATAAAATGGGTCGCTCAGGGTCGTATACGTCGCCCCGATCATCCGCGTATGAGTCGGCAGACGCACCGCGTCGCTAAACCTTCCCTGCACCCAGATGCCCACTGACACCGCAACCACCAGCATCAGCATCCCCGCCAATGTACGCCGAAACAGCTCCATCTGCATCCCCTCCTTCCGGCTAATGAGTGGTTTTATTATAGCCCAGTTTCCCTCCGGGAACAAGGGCAAGTTTTTCGGTACACCGTCTTCCCTTCATCTTGACAACCACACGGCTGCAGGGTATGCTTTAACCATCCAATCACATCTGATTTTACAAGAGGGTCTATGAATATTTACGATATTGCACGGGAAGCCGGAGTCTCGATCGCCACCGTCTCCCGTGTGCTCAACCACAAAGATACTGTCCGCGCCGACACCCGCGCCAAGGTGGAAAAGGTGCTCAAACGCTGCAACTACGCTCCCAGTGCCATTGCGCAGGGCATGGTCAGCAAGAGCCTGCACACGGTGGCCGTGCTCACGGTGGACATCCGGGATTCCCACTATGCCCGCACAGCCTACACCATCGAGCGCGAGTTTAGCCGCAGAGGGTACGAGGTCATCCTCTGCAACACCGGCGGCGACAGGGCGGAGACGCTGCGCACCCTGCAGGCTGTGGCGCAAAAGCAGGTGGACGGCCTCATCCTGGTCGGCTCGATTTTCAACACCATCTGTCAGGGGGCAGAGATGGAGAACCTTCTGCGCAAAATGCCCGTCGTCCTTGCCAACGGCACGCTGGCTCTGCCGGACGCGTACTCCGTCATGGTCGATGACTGCCGGGGCGTCGAGATGGCCGTGGAGCATCTGGTGAAGACCGGACGCCGGAACCTCTACTATATCAAGGATAAGTCCACCGACAGCGCCGCCGCCAAGGCGAAGGGCTTCCTCTCCGGGATGGCCGCTGCCGGTCTGGACGCAGACGGGCATATTCTCGAAACCGGCGAGACGCTGGAGGACGGCATCCGCGCGGTGCAGCAGCTTTTGGCCGATGGCATCCGCCCGGACGGCATTCTCTGCGGTGAGGATCTGACCGCTGCCGGTGTACTGAAAGCCCTGCTCCGGGCGGGCATCCGCGTCCCCGAGGAGACCGCCGTGGTGGGCTATGATAATTCCACCTATGCCCGCCTGTGCGAGCCGGAATTGACTTCCGTGGACAACAAACCGGAGCAGGTGGCCTTACTCTGCGTCCAGCTGCTGCAGAGCCGCATCGAGCACGGCGAGGACTATTCTTCTGTCACCTTGCAGCCGGAACTCGTTCAGAGGCAGAGCAGTTGAAGTGTAAAATCTTAGGAGAGTGTGTGTTCTCCAAAATGCAAGCGGTTACACAAATTTTGCAAAAGCACTTGATTTTTGCTTTTGTTGTGCTATAATCGCGTCAAGAAAGCGCTTACATTATTCTTTTCAAACACTGCTCAGGAGGAGATATTCATGAAACGTGTCGCCTACGAAGAAATGGTCGCTCAGTTTGCCCGCGTGCTGGAAAAGCACGGCTTCACCCCGTCGGACGCCAAAGACGCCGCTGTGATTTTCGCCCAGAACAGCCTTTCCGGCGTGTACAGCCACGGTCTGAATCGCTTTCCGCGGGTGGTGAGCTACCTCGAAAAGGGCGAGATCGACCCGCTTGCCCGCGCCGAGTGCATCTCCCGCATGGGCAGTATGGAGCGCTGGGACGGCCACCGCGGCTTCGGCCCGCTGAACGCACAGCGCGCAATGGAACGTGCCTGCGCCCTCGCCAAAGAGAACGGCGTCGGCATCGTGGCATTGGGCAACAACAACCACTGGATGCGCGGCGGCACCTACGGCTGGCTGGCCGCCGAAAAAGGCTGCATCGGCATCTGCTGGTCGAACACCGCCCCCAATATGCCTGCTTGGGGCGCCAAAGACTGCCGCATCGGCAATAACCCGCTCATCCTCGCCGTCCCCCGCTCCGACGGTCAGCACGTCATGGTGGACTGCGCCTTGAGCCAGTTCAGCTACGGCAAGCTGGAAAGCACCCGTCTGGCCGGCAGGCAGCTGCCCGTACCCGGCGGCTGCGACGAGGACGGCCAGCTCACGACAGACCCCGCCGCCATCGAAAAGAGCGGCCGCGCACTGCCCATCGGCTACTGGAAGGGCAGCGGCCTCTCCATCCTGCTGGATTTGATCGCCACCCTTCTTTCCGGCGGCAATGCCGTCCACACCATCGGGACCTTCGGCGACGAGATCGGTCTGACCCAAATCATGATCGCGATCGACCCCACTAAATTTGGCACCGTCGAGGAAAACGACGCCGTCATCGACGCCATCCTTGCGGACATCAAGGCCAGCACCCCGGCC
>OBAH01002135.1_pt1 | contig 10006 bp, 10 predicted proteins | sample 1517491 | NCBI WGS metagenome assembly OBAH01 (sample SAMN04571697, study PRJEB22368) | human gut metagenome | biome: human gut; material: stool | host: Homo sapiens | place: Luxembourg | collected 2012-08-03
GTCAGGGCAGATCGAGCCTTCGCAGCCGCCCGCGACCATCACGTCTGCGTCGCCGCGGCGGATGATCCAGGAGGCTTCACCGATCGCGTGCAGGCCGGAAGCACAGGCCGTCACCGTTGTGAGGTTCGGGCCCTTGAGGTTTCTTAAAATCGAGAGTTCACCGCCCGCGAGGTTGATGATGGAGCCCGGAATCATAAAGGGCGACACACGGCGCGGACCACGCTCAAGAAGCGTGCCGTAGTTCTTGCAGAGCATGTCAAGCCCGCCGATACCGGCGCTCAGAATGACGCCTGCGCGTTCAGCGGCGGGATCGCCCTGCTCGAACTTAAGCCCCGCATCGTCCAACGCTTCCATGCCGGCCGCGCACCCGAAAGCGATAAAGCGGTCAAAGCGGCGGGCTTCTTTGGCGGGCAAATACTGTGCCGCATCAAAGTTTTTGACTTCACCGCCAATCTGGCAGCCGTAATTTTCCACGTCAAAAAGCGTGATGCGGTCAATGCCGCAGGCCCCGTCAAGGAGCGCATTCCAGGAGGTGGCCACATCATTGCCCAGGGGGCTGACCAGTCCCAGACCGGTCACTACAACACGACGCATAACGGATTAATCCTTATGTTTTAAGGCGCCCGCGGTATGAACACACGCTTTCAGCGGGCACAAAAAAGGGCCTGAAATCTGAGGCCCTTCGGAGAACTTTTCACGGGTCTCGGCTCAGTCTGAGGCTGTGGACCCGTGACGCTCAGACATCAGGCCTTGACGTTGGCCTTGATGAAGTCGATCGCCTGCTGAACAGTGCGCAGGTTTTCCTGCTGTTCGTCGGGGATCTGAACCTTAAAGGCATCTTCAAGAGCCATCACCAGTTCGACCGTGTCGAGGCTGTCAGCGCCGAGGTCTTCGATGAAGGAAGCCTCGTTCTTGATGTCGGCTTCGTTCTTGCCGAGCTGTTCAGCGATGATCTTCTTGACCTTTTGTTCCAAATCGTCCATTTAAAGTCTCCGGGGAGGTAATTCTGGTAATACTGAAAAAATTCGGTACGAGGGCGAATGTCTGCCGCCCCGTAAGCGCGTTATTTTATCAGGGATGAGCGCGCGAAGCACTACCCCATGAAGAGTCCGCCGTTGACCGGCAAAACCGCGCCGGTTACATAGCCCGCAAGATCTGAGGCCAAAAAGAGGACCGCTCCCGCGATATCATCCGTTTGCCCTAAGCGCTTTGCAGGGATACGGTCTGAGAGCGCTTTTCGGGTCTCTTCGGGCAGGGCTTTGGTCATATCCGTTTCGATAAAGCCCGGGGTGATGCAGTTGACCGTAATGCCGCGGGAAGCGACTTCCTGCGCAACCGACTTACTCATGCCGATGATGCCGGCTTTGGCGGCAGCGTAATTGGCCTGCCCTGCATTACCCATCTGAGCCACCACCGAACTCATGTTGATGATGCGGCCGTAACGGGCCTTAATCATGGGGCGCAGGCACGCTCGCGTCATTGTAAAGACCGAGGTAAGGTTGGTGGCAATCACCGCGTCCCAGTCCTCGTCGCTTAAACGCATCGCGAGCATGTCGCGGGTGATGCCCGCGTTATTGACAAGAATATCGATGCGGCCGAATTCGGTCACAACAGCGTTGACGGCTTCGGCGCAGGCTGCGCGGTCCGTGACATTTAAGACAATGCCGCGGCCCTTTTCTCCCAAAGCCGCCGAGACAGCCTCTGCCCCCTTTTCAGACGTTGCGGTACCCACCACAAAAGCACCGGCTTCGGTGAGTTTTTTTGCCACTGCGGCACCGATGCCGCGGCTTGCGCCCGTTACGAGCGCCACGCGCCCGGCAAAAGCATCTGCATTGATAAGCATTCTTCGTGTTCCTTACAAAAAAATCTGTGTCTTAAGCGCGGAAACCGTCTTTTTCCAGAAGCGCGGCAATGGCGTCAACCGAGGAGATATTGGCCGTTTCAATCGTTGGATCAACGCGGCGGATAAGGCCCGTCAGAACCTTGCCCGGGCCGCACTCAACGACATGCGTCACACCCATTGCCTTCATCGCGTGCACGGTCTTTACCCACTGCACGGGGCTAGCGGCCTGGCGTGCGAGCACCGTACGGATATCATCGGGTGCCGTATGTACGGCCGCGTCCACGTTGGCAATCACGTCAAAGGCCGGGGTCTTCACTTCAACCTCAGAAAGACGAACGCCCAGCTTTTCGGCAGCACCCGCCAAAAGCTTTGAATGGAAGGGCCCGGAGACGGCCAGAGGCAAAGCACGCTTGGCGCCCGCCGCCTTACATTTTTCACAGGCGCGCGCCACCGCCGCGGTGTTGCCGGCAATCACGACCTGCCCCGGGGAATTGAAGTTCACGGGTTCAACCACTTCACCTTCGGCAGCTTCGGCGCAGGCCTTTTCCACGGCTTCATCCGTAATACCAATGATCGCGGCCATGCCGCCCACCCCGACGGGCACCGCCGACTGCATGGCTTCGGCTCGGAAACGCACGAGTTTTACGGCTTCTTCAAGCGTAAAGGTGCCCGCGGCCAAAAGCGCCGTGTATTCGCCGAGACTGTGCCCCGCGGCAACAGCGGGCTTAACGCCGCCCGCGGCAAGCCACGCGCTGTAAAGCGCGTAAGAAACGGACAGCACGGCGGGCTGGGTGTTTACGGTGAGGTTCAGTTTCTCCGCAGGGCCTTCTGCAATGAGCCCCGAGAGGCTCTCGCCGAGAGCGGCGTCGGCGGTTTTCATCACGGCCGCAGCCGCTGCGTTATCGGCAAAGCCCGCGGCCATCCCCACGGCCTGACTTCCCTGTCCGGGAAAAACAAAAGCGATTTTCATGTTGACTCCCAAATTTTTTTGTTCTTTACCAGCGCACGAGGACGCTGCCCCAGGTCATGCCGGCACCGACCCCCTGCAGCAGGACCGTGTCACCGGATTTCACGCGGCCTGCTTTAACGGCTTCATCAAGCGCCAAGGGCACGGACGCCGCCGATGTATTGCCGTGATGCGCCACGGTAAGCACTGTTTTTTCGAGCGGGATTCCGAGCTTTTCCCCCACCATCGAAATGATGCGGCTGTTGGCCTGATGCGGCACCCAGACAGTGATATCGGCTGATTTAAGACCGGCCATCGCGCAGACTTCTTGAGCAGACACAGCAAGCGAACTCACCGCAAGCTTAAAAACCTGCTGTCCGTTCATGCGGATATAGGGGTTGCCGGTCACAGCACCCCCCGCGATGTGCGCATCAAGCCCGAGCGTGTCGGCTCCGAACGTTCCGTCGGCGTGCATGCGGTGCGCGAGGATCCCGGGCGCGTCAGAGGCTTCAAGCACCACCGCAGCCGCCCCGTCACCGAAAAGCACACAGGTTGAACGGTCTTCCCAATTCACAACGCGCGAAAGGGTTTCGGCGCCGATCACCAGGGCCCGCTTATAGCTTCCTGCGCGGATCAAACCGTCAGCGGTTCCAAGCGCATACACAAAACCGGAACAGACCGCCTGCACGTCAAAAGCAGCAGAGCCGCGGCAACCCAAAGCAGCCTGCACGCGGCAGGCCGTGGAAGGAAAGACCGCGTCGGGCGTCGTTGTTGCGACGATGATGAGGTCCACCGTATCCGCTGCAGCGCCCGCGGCAGTCAAAGCATTTTTTGCCGCTGCCACAGCAAGCGTTGTAGTGGTTTCCGTCCCGGACGCAATGCGCCGAGCGCAGATCCCCGTGCGGGTGCGGATCCATTCGTCGTTTGTCTCAATACCCTTGAGGGCGAGTTCACGCGCCAGTTCGTCATTGGTGACGCTTTTTACGGGCAGCGCACTCCCGGTGCCCGTAATGCGTGAGTAAACAGTCAAAGCCATGGATAGTTTGTTCTCAGATTCCGTTTGTCCGCCGTGGCCAATTTCAGCCCGCGGACGTGAATCTGATGATCTTAACAAAGAGCGGGATCGTTGTGAGCCGTCCGAAAGGACGACAAAAGCGCGGATGTCCGACGAACAAAAGAAATTTCTGCCTCTTCGCGCCCGTGTGCGTTTACACAAAAATCAGGCTTTGCGCATCAGGGTGAATCCCCTCATCCGTGAAGCTGAAAAACGGATTTTTCTGAAAGTAAGTTCAAGCCTCAGAAACCCCCTGAGGCCGTGAGCGGTGCGGCCCCGCGGGAATCGTCCCGACGGCTGATTCGTATTAACCCCAAAGTCAGGCAGGACATTTTGTCCCTCGTGCGTTGCAAAACTGCGGTAAACGAAAACGTATTCCCCCGGAGGAACCAAGACTATGCCGCTTAATTCGGCCCGTATGAATGACTACCGCCTTGTGCTCGGAGACAAAGAACTCAAACCGATCATGGTGGGAGGCATGGGCGTGAATATCTCCACCCGCGAGCTTGCGCTTGAAGCCGCACGCCTGGGAGGCGTGGGCCATATTTCAGACGCTCTCACCGCCGACGTGAGCGACCGCCTTTTCGGCACGCACTTCGTAAAGGATAAAGCAAAGCGCTGCGCGCCCTTTTCAGGTCTGGCTCCGAAAACAGACATGGAATTTGTGCCGGAAGAAATCGAGCGCGCGACGCACCTGTGCGTTGAAGACGTGATGAACCGCAAAACCGGTGACGGTCTTGTCTTCATCAACTGCATGGAAAAGCTCACGATGAACGACAGCTTTAAAACGCTGCCGCACCGTTTAAACGCAGCGCTTGACGCGGGCATTGACGGCATCAGCCTCTCGGCGGGCCTGCATATTTCTTCCTTTGCCATGATGGCTGAGAATAAGCGCTTTAGGCACGCCAAACTCGGGATTGTGGTTTCAAGCGTCCGTGCCCTCAACATTTTCCTGAAAAAATCCTCCCGTACCGGACGGCTTCCCGACTTTGTGGTGGTGGAAGGCCCCTTGGCGGGCGGCCACCTCGGTTTCGGCTTTGACTGGGAGGCGTACAGTCTGCAGAAAATCACGGCTGAAGTGATCGCCTTTCTCAAGGAAAACCACCTTGAAATCCCGGTGATTGCCGGAGGCGGCGTTTTCACCGGCACCGACGGCGTGGAACTCATGCAGCTCGGTGCCTCAGGCATTCAGGTTGCAACGCGCTTTGCGGTCACGCGGGAAGCGGGACTTCCTCACAAGGTGAAGCAGGCCTACTTTAATTCCGAAAAAGACGGCATTGAGGTTAACGGCATTTCGCCTACGGGCTACCCGATGCGGATGCTTAAGATTTCACCTGCCATCGCCTCCAACGTCAAACCGCAGTGTGAAGCCTACGGCTACCTGCTCGATAAGGGCGACTGTGCCTACCTTGCCGCCTACCGTAAAGCGGTAGAGTCAGGCATCAAAAACCCCGTGATTGAGGGCAAGACCTGCCTTTGCTACCAAATGAAGCAGTACCGCGTCTACACGTGCGGAGCGCTTGCCTGGAGGCTCAGGGAAACCACCGTGAAACTGCCCGACGGCACGTGGTACGAGCCCCCGGCCGCTCACGTCTTTAACGACTATCTGATGAGCACAAACGGCGAAATTGCACTGCCCGTGCCGCCCGCACCGGAGGCTGCGCCCGCGGAAACCTGCGCACTGGCCGCATAAGGTTTCTCTCTCCCGGGCCTGTGGCGCCCGGGATTATTTCAGGGCAAAGAAAAAGGCAGATTCTCCTGCAGGAACACACCTCCTGCGCGAGAAATCTGCCTTTTTGCTGACCGTCCGACAGCGAATGCGGTCGAGACCGGCAAATTCAGTTTTTTCTGCTGAAACCTGCAGCAGAGTGTCTGTCCTTTCCCGCTCTCTCCCGCGACCGGGTCGTGGGATCCCTCGGTACATGAGCCGCTCTGAAGTGCTTCACCTCAGAGCGCTGCTGCACTCTGTATCGGACGGACGTAAAACCTTACTCAGCGTCGCCCTTGGTGGCGATCACTTTCTTGCCGCGGTAGAAACCGGTCGGGCTGATGTGGTGACGACGATGGACTTCACCGGTCGTCGCTTCAACAGCGGTCGGCGGGTTGGTCAGAAAGTCGTGTGCACGATGATTGCCGCGCTTGGCGACGGACTTCTTATTTTGCTGAACAGCCATTTTTATACCCCACGAGGGAAAACTTGAAAGCGCGCCATTATACGCAAAATGACGCGGCTTTGCTACGGTCCGGAAACAATTTTTTGTGTTTTCTCAGAGCCATAACCCGTATGCGTTGTGCTTTAAGGCAAAGCCCGCCGCAGCTTTCCGCATCTTAACGCAAGGCAAGAAAAGTCCGGACATCCGAAAAAAATCAGTCCGTCGACTACAATCCCAGGTTACTGCAGAACTGTTTGAAGACGGGCTCAGAATAATGACAACGCTTCTTGAGTACAACTCAATAAAGCTCACGGACAAGGGACTCACGCTCTCGGTAAGCCGCCCGTCCGGACAGGAAACCTGGGAGCTTGACAACGTCAACAAGGTCGCTCAGGCCATACGTCTTTACGGCGTGATCGGTTCGGGCGCCATCGCGGGAACCGCTCTAGCGGGGCTTGCCCTTGAAGCCAACAACCAGAGACGCGCCCCGAGCACCGACTTTTTCAGTTACGCGCTTGAAGAAGCCTTTCTGATCCTTCAGGCCACGTGCCCGGCCTCAGCCTCGCTTGCAGCGGCACTCTCTTATATGCGTCTTGCGAGCAAACGCTTAAAGGAAGAGCACCTTACGATTGATGAGCAGGCTCAGGGGCTTCTTGCGGCCGCCAAAACGTACTGCGACCATATTGTGGCCTCTGAAGAGAAGGTTGCAGGAAATCTCCTGCCCTTGATCGGCGAAGATGCCGTCATTTTGCTTACCGCGGGCTGCAGCTCAAAAAGCGCGCTCGGCAAAAGCCCGATTCTCACGGCCGTGGAAAAAGCACGCAGACAGGGCGCAAACGCCGAAGTCGTGATTCTTGAGTCACAGTACGTTCCGGGCCGCATCCGCATGGCCGTGCAGGAACTGCAGATCCGCAATATTCCTTTTTCGGTAATTGCCGATACGGCAGTGAACTACACCATCAAAACGCGCCGCATAACGGCCGCCATGCTCCCGGTTTTGCGGATTACGCGGCGCGGTGACGCCGTGGGCTACACCGGAAGCTCGTTCTGCGCGCTTGCCGCAAGCCACGCCGGTATCCCCGTCTACACCGTCGGGACCAACAACGTCTGTGATCCGGACTCCCCGGAAGTCGACAAGCTCCCTTTGCAGGAAGCCGAGATGATGGACGCGCCGCAAAAAGGCGAAATCCGCGTCTTTCGTCCGGTCTTTGATCTCATTGACGCGGGGACCGTCACCGCTTATGCGACGGAATGCCCCGCCTACCGCGCAAAAAGCGCAGCCTCCACGGCCGAATGGGTGGAAGCGGTCAAACTCAAGGCCGCCCGCTTTTAAGCGTTTTCCCATACATTCCGGCAATCGGGCCCGCAGTCTTTGCGGGCTCTTTTGTCTGCCTTCAGTTTTTTCGCGGGCATTTTGTTTTAAAGTTTGCTTCCTTTTGAAAGATTTGTCTGCTCCCGATGTTTGAAACCTCCTTTTCGCCCGTCACGCCTGAAAGCGCTGAAACGCTTTTGTCCGCCTACCCGGCCTTCGGCAGCGGCGACTGCAATCTCACCGCCGTATCACTGATTTCCCGCGCTGCCGCGCGCAAAGCAAGTTTTGCCGTGATTGAGGGAATTCCCGTCGTGCGCTGGCATCCGACGGGAGAAGAAGCGGCCTATGCCGTTCCTGCCTGCGCAGAAAAAATGAAGCCTGTTCTGGAGCATCTCTCGGAAGAAGCGCGGCTTCGGTGTGAGGCGCTTTACATCACGGGTGTGGTCGATGACCTTGTCGCCAACCTCACGGCTCATCTGCCCGCGGTGAGCTTTCGCCTGGAATCATCCAACGACTACTGGGATTACATCTACGACCGGGAGGCCTTCGTAACGCTTGCCGGCAGAAAATTAAACGGCAAACGCAACTTTGCCCGGCGTTTCCGTGCCGCGCATCCGCAGGCAACGCTTGAGCCGCTCACCCCCGCCCATGTTCCCGCCGTAAGAGACTTTCTCACAGGCTGGTACGCCGAACACGACAGTAATGCGGGGCTGACCGAAGAATGCGAAGCGATTTCGATTGTTCTCGCGAACCTCACGGCACTTAACGTCACGGGCAGGGTCTTAACCGATGCGGGGCGCGTGCTCGGGTTTACCTACGGCGCCGAATGCGCGCCCGGACTATTTGCTGTTCACATTGAAAAAGCCGCGCGAGATGTTGCGGGCGCTTATCCGGCGCTCGCCCAGGAGTTCGCAAAGAGCCTTCCCGAGCACATCACGGAACTTAACCGCGAAGAGGATCTCGGGATTCCGGGCTTACGCAAAGCCAAGACCGACTGGGCAGTGAAGCGCTTCATCCGCAAATGCCGCATCTGTGTGGATCTCTGAGCGGCATTCTCGTAATTATTTCTGTCATCAATTTGTAGCCGAGACTTCGTAATTTTTTCTCAACGAAAACCTTCAGGACGTTCTCAGCGCTTTTTCAGCGAGGCAAGCACGGCAAAGGGATTGGTTTTCTGCTGCGTTTCCCCGGTCTCTTTGGTCTGCAGCTTTTCGCGGTCGGGTTCACAGGCCGGATGCTGCGGAAATGCAGGCAGCGACAAAATGAGTTCTTCCTCAACCCAGCCCACCGGATCAAAGTGCGTGCTTCCGACGACAATGTCGTAGTCACCGTCCTCTTCAATCGGAAGCGCATCGGCTTCTGCTTCTGTCTTTGTAAAAAGAAAGGGCAGCTCCTTTTCAATCTCAATCTCACAGGCTTTGCCGCAGCGCACGCACTGCGTGACAAGCACGGCCTTAATAAAAAGGCGCGCGGCCGCAAGCCCCCTGACGCCGGCTTCCCCGACGGCCTTCCAGTGCACGGAAGCCTCCCGGGTTTCTCCTTCCAATGCACTTTCAAGCTGCGGCATATCCGTTAGCGTTGCCTCCCCCTCGATCGTGCGGCGTGTGCGGGAGAGTTCAAAAATATCGACGGTACGGGACATAGTTCTTCTCAGGAAATCTCGCGGTGCCTGCCTTTAAAATAGCGGGCACTATGACAAACATTCCTCTGATTTTAGCGAGCTCATCGCGCTACCGCCGTGAGCTTTTGGACCGTCTCGGGCTCGCCTATACCTGCGTGAGCCCCGAGGTTGATGAAACCCCTTTGGCCGGTGAATCCCCGGTACAGCTTTGCGCGCGGCTTGCACGGCTTAAAGCCGAGGCCGTGGCAAAAACCAATCCTCACGCCGTTGTGATCGGGTCCGACCAGGTCTGTGACTTGGACGGCCAGGCCCTCGGCAAACCCCACACGTTTGAAAAAGCCGTGGCGCAGTTAATGAGTATGCAGGGTAAGCGCGTCGTGTTTCACACGGCCGTATGTGTGCTCTCCCCGGTCTTGCCGCCGCAGGAAACGATCAGCGACACGGTGATCACGATGCGGGCGCTCACCGAAGAGACCGTGCGCGACTATGTTGAACGGGAAAAACCCTTTGACTGCGCCGGAAGCGCCAAGATTGAGCGTCTCGGCATCGCGCTCATGGAATCGGTCTCAAGTGATGATCCCACGTCGCTTATTGGGCTCCCTCTGATGCGCGTCACCACAATGCTCACCCTCGCAGGCATTCCCCCGGTCAAGGGACTCACCGTCAATTAAGGACACGGGCATCATGGCTGCGACTCTTTATCTTCTGCCCAACCGGATTGCGGAAACCGAACCCGAAGCCGTACTCCCGGCGCAGACGCTCTCGGTACTCAGAAACTGCCGGCGGTTTCTTGCGGAAAACGCGCGTTCCGCGCGCCGGTTTCTGAAGGCTGCGGGCCACCCCGGTCCCATTGATACGCTTGAAATCATTGAAATCGGGCATGAGCCCGATGCCGGGCAGTTTGATGCGTGGCTTGCCCCCATGACAAAAGTTGGCGCCTCAGATACCGCTGTTGTAAGTGAATCCGGGTGCCCCGCGGTTGCCGACCCCGGTGCCGGGATCGTGCGCCGCGCTTCGCTGCTCGGCATTCCCGTCAAGCCCCTCGTGGGCCCCTGCTCCATGCTTTTGACGCTCATG
>OBAH01002140.1_pt1 | contig 9988 bp, 9 predicted proteins | sample 1517491 | NCBI WGS metagenome assembly OBAH01 (sample SAMN04571697, study PRJEB22368) | human gut metagenome | biome: human gut; material: stool | host: Homo sapiens | place: Luxembourg | collected 2012-08-03
ACCGCCGCATTTTACCTGGTGCGCGATGGCCAGATGAAAGGCGAGCGCATCCACCTGCTGGAAAAGCTGGACCTGGCCGGCGGCAGCTGCGATGGCCGCAAGGATGTCACCAAGGGCTTTTATATGCGCGGCGGCCGCGAAATGGATAACCACTTTGAGGTGATGTGGGATACCTTCCGCGATGTGCCCTCCATCGAAACCCCCGGTGTATCCGTACTGGATGAATACTATTGGCTCAATAAGCACGACCCCAACTACTCCCTGTGCCGCGCCACCGTAAACCGCGGCGAGGACGCCCACACCGATAAGAAGTTCGCGCTGGATAAGGAAAGCGCCATGGCCCTTTCCAAGCTGTTCATTACCCCGGAAAAGGACCTGGAGGATAAAAAGATCTCCGAAGTCCTGCCGGAAAGCTTTTGGAGCACCAACTTCTGGCTCTACTGGCAGACCATGTTCGCCTTCCAAAAGTGGTCCAGCGCCCTGGAAATGAAGCGCTACCTGTGCCGCTATGTCCACCACATCGATGGCCTGCCCGACTTCAGCGCCCTGCGTTTCACCAAGTATAACCAGTATGAAAGCATGATTCTGCCGCTGGTCAAGTACCTGGAGAGCCACGGTGTCCGCATCGAATACGGCATGGATGTCCGCAATGTCATTATTGAAACAGAGGGCGACAAGAAGGTAGCCCGCCAGATCGTCTATGTGAAGGACGGCAAGGAGCAGACCATTGATCTCATCGAGGATGATCTTGTTTTCATCACCAATGGCTGCTGCACCGATACCTCCTGCTACGGCGACCAGACCCACGCGCCCGATCTCTCCGGCATCCATAACGGCTGCGGTGAATCCTGGGATATGTGGAAGGCCATAGCCGCCCAGGCCCGGCACGGCGAATACGGCAACCCCGATGCCTTCTGCAGCGATGTGGAGGCCACCAACTGGATGAGCGCCACCGTAGCCACCGCTGATGAGGAAGTCATCCGCCACATTATGAATATCTGCAAGCGCGATCCCCGTGCCGGCAAGGTGACCACCGGCGGTATTGTCACCGTGAAGGACAGTGTAGATCACTGGTACCTCTCCTGGACCATCAACCGCCAGCCGCAGTTCAAGAGTCAGGATAAGAACACCGTGCTGGTGTGGGTCTACGGCCTGCATACCGATCGCGAGGGCAACTATGTTAAAAAGCCCATGCGCGAGTGCACCGGCGAGGAGATCTGCCGTGAGTGGCTGTACCACATCGGCATCCCGGAGGACCGCATTGAGGAGCTGGCTACGAATGCCTGCAATACCACTACCTGCTATATGCCCTATATCAATGCCTTCTTCCAGCCCCGCAAGGAAAGCGACCGCCCCAAGGTGGTACCGGATGGCGCCGTGAACTTCGCCTTCATCGGGCAGTTTGCGGAGACCCCCCGCGATACCATCTTCACCACCGAATATTCGATGCGTACCGGGATGGAATCGGTTTACACCCTGCTGGATATCGACCGCGGCGTGCCGGAGGTATGGGGCAGCAAGTACGATGTGCGTGAGCTGCTGCGTGCCTGCTACTATGCCGTCGATAAGAAGCCCATCAGCGAATTGCCGCTCTCCTTCGGCGAGCGGGAAGCGGTCAAGATCCTGCTGAAGAAGGTAAAGGGCACCGATGTGGAGCTGCTGCTGAAGGAAAGCGGCCTGCTGGAGTGACGCCCCCCTGCCCCGCACCGATATAAATAGCCCAATGATAAAAGCCCGTGCCGATGTGGTATCATCGGCGCGGGCTTTCCCTGTATGGGGGGAGATATGCCTTTCTAAGTCCGGATTATGGGACACACAAGATGCTAAGATAGGGCTGTACAAGAGAAAAAGCCAGCATCCGGCCCTCGCGCCGGCAAAGGAGGAATCATTATGGCAAAACATAAAAGCAGTAAACAGAGCAGCTCCTACTGCCCCATCGTCTCGGACCTGATCGATCTGGGCGCAGCGCTCGCCTTGGATGTCTTTTCTGCCCTGCTGCGCCAAAGGGAGAGCGCGTCCAAACACTCCTACCGGGTGGACCCCTATGCCGCGGCCGGCATCGCCGCGGGAATGGGCCGGCTGAATACCCTTGATGAGATCATGCAGATGGGCGGCCAGCTGGGCTCGCTGGGGGCCTTCGATGCGCCCACCCGTCAAACCTCGGTACAGCCCTTCCACTGCGGGCTAAGGGGCAATTGCTATGCCTGGCGCCTTTCCTGCGAGGATGGCTCCGCCTACGGCATCGACCCCGCGAACTATGAGACCCGCGGCGAATATGATGCCGCCCTTTTCCAGGCAAAGCAGCAGTAAGCCTTCCTTTATTCTTCCGTCGTGGGCGTAGCCGGTACTTCAGCAGGTCCTTCCTCCGGTTTGGGCTCGGTAATGGTGGGGATAAAAGCCTTGGCGATCTTCCCCTCCCCGCGGCGCTTGATGTAAAAATATCCGATAAAGCTAAAGACCAGCGCCCCGATGAAATTGACAAACAGGTCCTCCATGGTATCGTACAGCCCGATATCCAGGTACCCGCCAAAGCCCAGCTCCTGCCCGTTTACCGCCACACTGGTAATGTCCCCAATGGTCACAGGGATGTTCATATTGGTGGGGTCCAGCATCACGGAGGTGATGCTGTGGATAATGGTATCCTTCTGCATATTCATTAGGAACAGCCGGTCCATGCCGAACTCAAAGAACTCCCACAGCACACCGATGGTCATGGAAAAGCAGAAAGCCACCAGCGAAACATACACCGGCGAAAGCTCAAACTTGATCTTGCTGTTGCGGTTCAGAATATCAATAAGCGCAAAGCCGGTGGCCGCGCATAAAAAGCCGGTGGTGGTGTGCAGAATAGAATCCCAGTTGGGGTAGGTAATAAAGAAGCACCCCAGTTCCCCCAGGATCTCGGAAGCGAAGATAAACAGCAGGATGATGATCTCCAGCGTGCTGGGCAGCTCTATGCCAAAGTTCTGCTGGATAAAAAGCGGCAGCATAAATAAAAACAGCACCAGCAGGCACACAAAGGCGTTTTCGTACTCCCCGCGGATAATGGAGGAAACAAGGGTCAATAAGACGACAATACGCAGGATGAGATACACCGCAAAAACAGTGGGCTTTTTGTGGATCACCGCACGCAGATCGCGGGGAGGCTTGGGGACTTTCCGGTTCTGTTTCATGGTCGCGTTCCTTTCCTTGAGGGCAGTTTTCCCTTTGGATTATACCATAATTCCCCCTAAAAGTAAAGAACCGGGAGATTTTCCGCTTCTCCTTTGGCCGCTCACCTCTTGGGGGTAGAAAAGATTTCACCTCCATGAAGGCGCACAAGCTTTGAGAAAGGCATTCATATGCCCCATCGCGGGAAGTATTTTTGCAAGGTAGGCAACATAAAAAATACAGAAAACAAAAAAGAGCTATCTGACTTCTCTAACAGAAATCAGATAGCTCTTTATTCTTGGATAATCTTAAAATGTTGTCATTTTGTTGTCACGGGGCAATTCCCGGGCGCAAAAGTTCAGCATTTTCAAGGCTTTTCAGCCCTTCGGGTATTACTCCCACTCAATCGTCGCCGGCGGCTTGCTCGTAATGTCATACACAATCCGGTTGATGTGGTCCACCTCGTTGATGATCCGGCTCGAAACCTTCTCCAACACCTCGTAGGGGATTCGTGCCCAGTCCGCCGTCATAAAGTCAGTGGTCGTCACGCCGCGCAGCGCCAGCGTGTAGTCATAGGTGCGGAAGTCCCCCATCACGCCCACGGAACGGTTGTTGGTCAGTACGGCAAAGTACTGGTGTACCTTGCGGGAAAGCCCGGCCTCCGCCAGCTCCTCGCGGAAAATGGCATCGGCGTCCCGCAGGATCTCCAGCTTGTCCTTGGTCACTTCGCCAATGACCCGGATGGCCAGCCCCGGTCCCGGGAACGGCTGCCGCCAAACCAGATACTCCGGCAGGCCCAGCTCCAGGCCCAGCCGCCGCACCTCGTCCTTAAAGAGCAGCCGCAGCGGCTCCACGATCTCCTTAAAGTCCACATAGTCCGGCAGGCCGCCCACATTGTGGTGGCTCTTGATGACCGCGGCATCCCCCGCGCCGGATTCGATCACATCCGGGTAAATGGTGCCCTGCGGAAATCCACCTTACCGATCTTCTTCGCTTCTTCCTCAAAGACCCGGATGAACTCCTCGCCGATGATCTTGCGCTTTCTCTCCGGCTCGGTCACGCCGGCCAGCCGGCCCAGGAACCGCTCCTCGGCGTTCACGCGGATAAACTTCATCCCACGCCCGGCAAAGGCCGCCTCCACCTCATCGCCCTCGTTCTTGCGCATCAGGCCGTGGTCCACAAAGATGCAGGTCAGCTTATCGCCCACCGCGCGGTCCAGCGCCAGCAGCACCTTGCCGTCGCCGATCTTCTCCCGCAGGGCTTCCACCGTGCTGCGGGCATAGTCCTTCATGCTCCAGTCGCCCTTGGCATGGCAGATCTCATACAGGAAATTCTTTAGTATATCATTGCCGAACTGGGTGTGCTCCACCTCCGGGTGGAACTGCACCCCGTACAGGTTTTTCTCTTTACACTGGATGCCCGCGTTGGCGGTGGCTGCCGTATGGCAGATGGCGGTAAAGCCCTCCGGCAGGCGGCTCACATAGTCCACATGGCTCATCCAGCAGATGGCCTCCTGCGGCATCCCCTTAAAGAGCAGGCTCTCGGTATCGTAGTGCACCGGCGTCTTGCCAAATTCGCGGGTCGGCGCGCTTTTTACCTCGCCGCCCAGCACCTGGCTCATCATCTGCAGACCGTAGCACAGTCCCAGGATGGGCAGTCCCTGCTGGAATACCGCCGGGTCCACCTTGGGCGCGCCTTCCTCGTATACGCTGTTCGGCCCGCCGGTAAAGATGATCCCGATGGGGCAGAGCTCCTTCATCTTCTCCAGCGCCTTTTTGTAGGGGTGCACCTCGCAGTAAACGCCCAGGTCACGCACCCGCCGGGCGATCAGTTCATTATACTGCCCGCCGAAATCCAGCACCAAAACTGTCTCGTGTTTCATGTTCCACCTCGTTTATTCTTCGCAGCCGTTTCGGCTCAATATCCCAGTTTCTCGTCTATCAGCACCACTATGGTCTCCCCCACGCCTTTCATGGGCCCCATGTGGATGGTCATACCCCGGCAGATGCGCTCGGGGCTCTGGCAGTCATAGCACTTCATTACCTCGCTTAGGGCACAGGGGGTCCTGCGGTTCAGCCGCTTCGCGTTCAGCGGGCTGGCGATGTTCCTCGCCCGCCATATCGCTGCCTCCAGCGTCGGGGCCAGCTTATTCAGCCCCACGATAAAGTACACCTTCTCGGGTCCATACAGCGTTGCCGCCACCCGGTTGCCGGTGCCGTCGATGTTTACCAGCTCGCCGGTTTCCGCCACGCCGTTGGCGCTGCTGATATACACCGGAGCCGTCACGCCCTTATCGGTGTCCTTTCTATCCCAGCTGCGGCCCCGGGCGTAAACGGTACACCCTGCGGCCTCCAGCTTTTCGGGCAGGCCCAGCTGGGCGGCGGTCACGCTGCCTCCCATCCCGATTTCCTGCCCCTTCAGCTCCTCGCACAGGGCCTCGGCGGCTTCGGCGCCGGTGGCGTAGCGCCGCACGGTAAAGCCCCGTTTCTTCATATTTTCAGCGGTTTTCTGCCAGTCCATATCGTCCTCCGTTTTGTTTAGGCACGGTGCCACTTCACCCCTTCGGGGGTATCGGTCAGCACAATGCCCCGGGCGGTCAGCTCATCACGGATGCGGTCCGCCGTTGCAAAGTCCTTATTTTTGCGGGCGGCCTGCCGCTCGGCGATCAGCGCGTCGATCTCCGGGTCGCTTTCCTCGGCCGCCGGCGCCTGCTTCTTCTCCTGGTGCTTGGCCGCCTCCTCAAAGAGCCCCAGCCCCAGCACCGTCTCAAATTCCCGCAGCAGCATGGCCTTGGTCTTATCGTTGGTCTTGGCCTTCAGCACATCGTACACCGCCGTCACCGCCAGCGAGGTGTTGAGGTCATTATCCAGCGCGTCGGTAAATTCCTTCCGCAGCGCCGCGGCCGCCTCCTCATCGATGGCATCGCTCTCCACCGGCTTCAGCGCCGCCACTCTGGCCACCAGCTTATCATAGGCCTGCTCGGCGTTATCCAGGTTCTCGTAGCTAAAGACCAGCGCCTTGCGGTAGTGGCTCTGCAGGCAGAAATAGCGGTACGCCAGCGGACGGTAGCCCTTCTCTTCCAACAGAGAAACAGTGAGGAATTCACCCTTGCTTTTGCTCATCTTGCCGGTATTGGTATTCAGGTGCAGCACATGGAACCAGTAGTTACACCACTTGTGACCGAGATATGCTTCACTTTGGGCGATCTCGTTGGTATGGTGCGGGAAGGCATTGTCAATGCCGCCGCAGTGGATATCCAGGTCCTCGCCCAGGTGCTTCATCGAAATGCCGCTACACTCGATGTGCCAGCCGGGGTAACCCACGCCCCAGGGGGAATCCCACTTCAGCTCCTGGTCCTCAAACTTACTCTTGGTGAACCACAGCACAAAGTCCGCCTTGTTGCGCTTGTTCTGGTCCTCTTCCACGCCCTCCCGGACACCGACGGCGAGATCCTCCTCGTTGTGGTCGTTAAAGACATAATACTTCTCCAGCTTGGAGGTATCAAAGTAAACATTGCCGCCTGCTACATAGGCGTAGCCTTTTTCCAGCAGCCCCTCCACCAGCTTGATAAATTCGGGAATGCAGGCGGTGGCGGGCTCCACCACATCCGGGGTCTTAATATTCAGCTTGCGGCAGTCCTCAAAGAAGGCGTCGGTGTAGTATTTGGCGATCTCCATCACCGTTTTATGCTCGCGCTTCGCGCCCTTCAGCATCTTGTCCTCGCCGGTATCGGCGTCGCTGGAGAGGTGCCCCACATCGGTGATGTTCATGACCCGCTTTACATTGTAGCCGCAGTACCGCAGGTACTTTTCCAGCACATCCTCCATGATGTAGGTGCGCAGATTGCCGATATGGGCAAAGTGGTACACGGTGGGGCCGCAGGTATACATCTTCACGATGTCCGGGTGGTTGGGCACAAATTCCTCTTTTTTGTGGCTCAAACTGTTATAAAGCTGCATAATATTACTCCTTGTATTGCAATTCGACCCTTACCGGTCGCTGTAAAGCTCTTTGTTCTTCAGCATATAGTTGGCGCCGCTCAGCACCGTCGTCGCCACCACTATGCCCATCAGCACCACAAAGACAGTATGGGCCCAGCCCGCTTCCGGGAACAGCCACAGCATCAGCAGGGTGTAGTTCAGCCATATCATCTGGCTGATGGTCTTGATCTTGCCCCATTTATCGGCGGCGATCACCACGCCCTTACCGGCCGCGATGAGCCTGAGGCTCGTCACCATAAATTCTCTTGCCAGAATGACCACGACCACCCATACCGGCACATCGGCCACGGGGATAAAGGCCACCAAGGCGCTCATCACCAGCAGCTTATCGGCCAGCGGGTCCATCAGCTTGCCAAAGTCGGTCACCAGGCCCCGGCTGCGGGCAATGTGTCCATCCAGCGTATCGGTAAAGCAGGCGATCAGATAAACCAGCAGCGCCCACAGGTAGTACATCGGGATACTCTCCACCAGCACCAGCACCAGAAAGACCGGGATCAGAATGATGCGCAGCATCGTCAGCTTATTGGGTAAATTCATTTTGTGTCCTCCTTCGCTTTCGCCATGCCGATGAGGTCATAGCCGTCGGTATCGGTGATGAGCACCGGCACATAGCTGCCGGGCTCTATTTCGTCCTCACTGGTAAAGTACACTCTGGTATCAATATCCGGGGCATCCATGTAGCTGCGGCCGTAGTATTGGCCGTCCTCCCAGCCCTCCGCCAGCACCTCCAGCGTACGGCCTGTGCACCGGTCGGCAAAGTCGAATGCCGCGCTCATCTGCAGCTCCATAATGATCTCGGCCCGGCGGCGGCGCACCTCCTCCGGGATCTGCTCCAGCTCGGCAGCGGGGGTATCCTCCTCCTGGCTGTAAGCAAAGCACCCCAGCCGGTCAAAGCGCACCTCCTCCACCAGCTTACACAGCTCGGCAAAGTCCTCCTCGCTTTCGGTGGGGAACCCGGCGATCAGCGTCGTTCTCAACACCACATCGGGGATCTTCTCCCGGATCTTTTGGCACAGTGCGGTGATAGATCTCCGGTCGCCCCGGCGGTTCATATCCCGCAGCACATGGGCGCTGGCGTGCTGCACCGGAATATCGAAGTAATGCACCGCCTTGGGCTGGCGGGCTATGGTGTCGATCAGCTTATCGGTGACCCGGTCGGGGTAGCAGTACAGGATGCGCACCCAGTGCACCCCCTCTATCTCGCACACCGCGTCGATCAGCTCCGGCAGACGGCTTTCGCCGTAAATATCCTCGCCGTAGCGGGTGGTATCCTGCGCCACCAGGTTCAGCTCGGTCACGCCGCGGGCGGCCAGCTCCTTACATTCCTCTATCACATTTTCCATGGGCCTGCTGCGGAACCGGCCCCGGATGAGCGGAATGGCGCAGTAGCTGCACCGGTTGTCGCAGCCCTCGGCCACCTTCACATAGGCAAACCACGGCTCATTAGCCAGCATCCGTTCCCCTTCCATCGAAAGGGACTCCTTCTCGCCATATTCCGTAAAGTGCTCGCCCATTACAGCTTTCCGTATCGCCTCGCCTATCTTTCCGTTGCTGCCTATCCCCAGCACCACATCCGCCTCAGGGATCTCCCGTGCCAGCTCCTCACGGTAGCGCTCCGCCAGGCAGCCGGTCACCGCCACGCATTTCAGACTGCCCTCGCCCTTGGCGGCGCAGCACTCCAGTATCGTGTCAATGGATTCCTTCTTGGCGTCCTCAATAAAGCCGCAGGTGTTCACGATCACCGCGTCACACTCGGTCATGTCATTGCAGATCGTAAATCCATCCCCGGCCAGCATCGCCAGCAGGCGCTCGGCGTCCACCTGGTTTTTGCTGCACCCCAGCGAGATCATTCCCACTTTAATCGTCACGGCAGTTTTCCTCCTGCTCCAGTATCGTATTCATCGCCGCCTTTATCGCCTCCAGCGGGTAGCCCCGCCGGTACAGCGCCGCGATGGTCTTTTCCATCCCGGCCCGGTCAGTCATGTTCTTCGCATATTTCTTCCGGATGAGGACAAGCAGCTCCTCCTGCCCATCCCCGGTTTCCGGCGTTTCCTCCGGCTCCGGCGTTTCTCCGCCCTCCGGCAGAGCTTCCAATGTCCGGCTCACCGCCTGCCGTATCACCTCGTAGGAGAACCCCCGGCGCTGCAGGGCGGCTTTCACCTTGTCCCGCTCCTTGCGGTCCCGCAGCTTTCCGCGGTACGGCCTCTCCAGCAAACGGCAGGCCGTTTCTATCTCGGTCTCCTCGGTGATATCGGCCAGGGCCTCCTCGATGACTTCCGCCGGGACGCCCTTTTTTTGCAGCTCCATGGCGATCCTTCTCCGGGGCCATCCCCGCAGATTCACCGCGTCCGCCGCATATCGCCGACCATAGTCCAGGTCATTGATGAGCCCCAGCTCCTCCATGCGGAGCACAGCGGCCTCCACGGCCTCCTCGCCGTACCAGCGCAGCAGCTTTTGCCGCAGGGTGCCGCTGGTCTGCTCCGCCGCCGAAAGGAGGTCCAAAGCCCGTTCCCGGGCGCTGCGCAGTTCGTCCTCCTGCCGCAGGGTTTCCAGCCGCTCCGGCGACACCTCGGCCCCCTTTTGCAGCCAGGGGCACAGCAGGAAGGTATCCCGGTGCAGCGAAAAGGCAAATTCGCCGTCCACCATCAGGGCGTAACGGCCCTTTTTGGTGGTTTCTATCCCGGTGACGCGCATGGTTTTTGTTCCCCCTTCGCTAATAGTTCAGTATACCATAATCCGGCCCGGTAAACAATGCACAATTCGCATAAAATCCGGGCTTTCCGGCAGCAAATAGCCGGGTCCCTGCCGTATCCCGGCCCCGGCGCCCGCAGGGCAGCCCG
>OBAH01002158.1_pt1 | contig 9916 bp, 7 predicted proteins | sample 1517491 | NCBI WGS metagenome assembly OBAH01 (sample SAMN04571697, study PRJEB22368) | human gut metagenome | biome: human gut; material: stool | host: Homo sapiens | place: Luxembourg | collected 2012-08-03
TGCGTGCCACCAGCAGAATCAAGACCTTTGTGTTCAAGTTCATCTCTGTTCCTGCGAAATGGATTAAGACATCACGTAGGCATGTATTGAACATTTACTCAGACAACAATGCTTATGCCAACCTGTTCAAGACAGACTTTGGTTAAAGACCATGCTTTTCTGGTTAAACCAGCGTATTACCTCAAGTCGCTTTATGGGGTAAGGGGATTTTGTGTCTGCGACATTTCTGTTGTGCAAGAAATATGTACAATAAAATGAATTTTGTCGCTTTGCAAGCAAAATCCCACTAAACCCTATAGGTTGCGGATTTGAGGCTGTTTTAAAATCATACCATCTGAAATAGCCCTGTGGTTCAAGTGGTGATCCCGATCCTATTTCATTTTCATATTTGTCGAAAGGCAATACCAACTCAACTTGCTCATTATCTTCTTTGATATAGACATAGTACTCCCATTCAGCAGTCTGCTGCATACCATTTTCATCTAATGCAGTATTAGCATGGCCTTCATAATGCTTAAAAGATAATGAAGACGCATTTATGAGCTCATATGATACTTTAGCTTTGATTGTAGGGTCGGCAACTACAGAATATGACTCTAATTTTGGCTTTTCGTTCGATAAATAGAACAACACTTTATATTGTGACAAATCTACTCCATTCGGTGCTTTAATTCTAAAGTCAAAAGAATGTTTTCTAAAAGAGAAATTTGACAAAAAGAAAAAGTACTTATTATTATAATAGTAATTATTATAATTGAATGATGTAGTATAATTTACATTATCATATGCCGCTGAATTATACAATTGTCCATATGAAATTGTCCATTTACTGATATCTACTAAATCTCCTGTTGTGGCATTCACAACATTCATACGCATATATATACACTCACCTGTTAGTTGTGAATCTTCCCAATCATTATTTGATGTAGCCCACTTCAACTTCGTATAAATCAAACTAGTCAAAGAAACTTGTAAAGTATTATCTGACCCATATACAGATTGTTCTGTATAATTATAATCTGCATAACCAGCTGCTAAATCAGTAAAAGTCTCTCCCCATATCGTATTTGGCAGCAATGCAAGCATTGCTACCAGCATATATCTCATTACACTATTAAAAATCTTAGACTTAAACATAAGCTTCAATGTTTTTTAATATAAGTATTATTGTTTTGTTCTGAAATAGTAACTCTGTCTCGTATATTTACGAGCAGCATAGCTTCTTAAATCCTTGGTGAAAAGTATCTTGTATGTTAGATACTTGCTCGTTTCACCTGGCACAGGAACGGTGACCTGATAGAGGGCGCTCTGCTTGTCGGCTTTGTCATCATTGAAGATACCTTCAAAATAACCAATGGATGGAATCCATTTTGGAAGGGTTTTAAAAACCAGCTTGGCATTCGTTTCGGCAGCAGTGGCATCTGCCATACCATCTTCGGGGATTAACTCCCATTTTACTTTGGTATAATCGATGGTTCCAGACACATCGGTGTCATCACCCTTTACAACCTTTGGCTGGATATGGAATTCCTCTTCTGGATAATAACAGGTGTAGGAAAGAGTGGTTCCGTTATCTTTTATGGATGGATAGAGGCCGATGGCTGTGAAGGACTGAACATCAAACTTCAACTTGTAATCATCTAATGAGATTGGAAGAATGTGATGGTCGTTACGAGCTATCGTTTTCCAATCCTGGAACAGGGCGTAACGCTTGACTCCTGCTGAAGTTTTCAGGTTGATGATGATATACTTGGAAGTATTGCCCGCTGCGCTTTCATTCACATAGAATGAAATCTCATTCTCTGACTTATAATCGGTTACACCTGCCTTTATCGTCTTTGGCGAAGACAGCGTATATCTATAATTCTCCGTTGCAGCCTGCTCTACCAGATTTGGAATACATTTAACCAGATCCTTATCTGCACCAGTTAGGCTAGATGAACCAGGAGCACCAGAGGTTCCGGAAGCATCCGAATGCTTTGGCAACAACATGATATTACCATCTGTATTAACATCAGCTGAAGGATTTGAAGTTACATCACTCAACGTAATATCGTTGATTACCAAATCTGTAGAACTTGGATTCTTAAACTGGAGTGTAACCTTTGCCAGCATTCTTACTACCCAAAGCTCAGTTTTATCAGGTTTACCGGAAGCATTTATCGTTACTTCCTGCTTATTGCTCATTGGAATGCCTTTGGTAGTAACATCGAAGCCATTACCATTCATCTTCCATTTCATGTTATCGAAATGAACTTCTGCACCTTTAGAGATACCTAGTTCTGCAGCTGTAAGATTGGCAAAGGAATAAACCTGATAGGTATCACCTTTAGGAAGATCCTTGATTGTGACTTCATCTTTAATGCGATTATTAGCCGATACATCCGTATTCTCTGCAAAAGAAACAACCTTGCCGTCTTTTACAAAGGCTACTACCCAGCTCTTCATGTTTTCTGCATCTACGCCATCATTCCATGACAACGTAGCTCTGGTTCCAGAAGAAGGAGCTGTAGAAAGAGTTATGTGGACGGTAACCTTGTCGCCTGGGTTATCGCCTCCACTGCCTCCCTGTATAGGGTCAGCACTATCTGTGGAGCAAGCCGAGATTAAGGCTAGCACCATCAGAATCAATGCCGTATGTATCGTTCTAATCGTTTTCATTTTCTCTGAAAGTTTAATTTCAAACTATACTTTCTGTTTATCTATTTGTTTCGTTTTTACATTGTTGTCTCTTCGTGAGTATAGGTTGCCCATTTTCTCACGTTGAGGGTTACCTTCATTCCATCCGGTCCCTTACCGGTAATTCCATCGATACGAACTCGATAAATGTTATTGCGGACTATGCCGTAATGCATTGGGTCGGAAGTTGTACCTTTACCCGTAGGGTCGCTATGGCGAATGACGTAGGTGTAGCATTTTGGAGTACCGACTGCACCCGTTTTAGGACTACCGAATTTACCATTAGCCATATCTTCAGCAGAAGCAACTTGCCATTGATCTGCATCATAATATGTGCCCTTAAACACCAATCCCGTTGATGTTTCTAGAGAATTATCAAAGGAAGTATTCTCCATAACATAGTCGAGAATATAGTATTTATAATTATACGGAGTTGTGGCTTTTTCATTATCATTATCTTTTCCATGACTTTTATCGGCTTTCTTCGTCTTATAAAAATCAGAAAAAGTCATTGACTCCCAATCCGTAATACTTTTCTTTTCATGACGATAAGCAACTCCTGTACGACTATTCGTCCAAGGACAAATCACATAGTTCGTTGAATTATGATTTGCATCTTCTGTTTCCTTTGAAATGTAGTTTACGGTATTTTGGTCGTTACCATCAGTAACTCTTTTTATGAGGTATTCACCTGAGGTTAAATCGTTATATGGCATAACAGACTCTAAAACAAAACCACCAATAACATTATTCGAGGCATCGGTTACATTATAATTATATGTATATATTCTCGGCGTTGTTTTTTTATTTTCCTGGCAATAAGCATTTGGCATAATATCAATTCGAGCTGCCAGTCTTTCAATATCTACATTTACAATATAAGGATCTTCCTGAGAACCTATATGCCCATCAGGAGTTAGTTGGGCATCCTTTAAGGATGACATCAAGAAGTTGCTTGATTTTGTTATATCTGCATCATCTCGTGTACAAACATCCATAATAAGTTTATCGCGGATATCTTTCAATATTTTACCTTGCCATTCAGAAGTCATATCACCAGCATTAGCAACTGCTAGCAGATGATAATTCTTTTGGATAATTTCATTATTTATCTGTATCGGTGAAGATTGCCATATTTTAGAATTACCACCACTAGCTGTAGAGAAGTGCTGAAAGTAAATAACCTTTTCTATGATGGCATCATCATCACTCATATCATTCTTGGAAGATGAATAAAGCAATAAGTTTAAGTTGGTAACGGTTCGCTCATTAATTTCACCTACATCATCTCCATCTCCATCCTCTCCACCAGAAGGATTTTCTGTAAAATGATACTTGTCATCTTCACCTGCCCTGCTCGCTCGTGTATCTCCACTACCATCCACTGTTACCTTTACCTGCAGATATGTCTTCATATCCTTGTTGGGCATAGGCGAATCGCAAGTGTTGTCGCTCGCACAGGATGCGAACGACATCACCAGCAAAAGGGCTAGCAATGAGCGGATTATCGATTTCATCTTAAACATATACTTTATATTTTAGGGCTTACAAGAAGCCAGTAGGACTAATATTTTTTATTTTCGATTCTATTTGGATTCGAGAGTTTTAATGGAGTTCTTCGAACTGGATGCGCTTGCTCCAACTCAGTACATTCACGCTGATGGTGATGTAGCAATACTTGAGCTTGCCACCCTGGATAAAGAACTGAAGTTTGTAATCGTAGGCACGGTCTAGGAATTCCTGTGCACTGTAACTGTACTCCTCGCTGGTGCGAAGACGACTCAAGAGGTCTGGCAGATCTACATTGACTACCGTATTTCCGGTCTCCTTACTCTTAATGAGGAGTCGGCCATCCAGGTTGTAATCTTCGTGTTTCAGAATGCGGGAAGTCATAAAGTCAGCATGGGCTATCTTGCCCTGCTCGTCCTCATCTACCGTATTCCATGTAGCATGAGGGGTATAAATGAGTTTACGGCTCTCATCGAGAGAGTTATCCCAAAGGATGCGGGCATTATGGTCTTCGATGGTCATCGTGTAGTCGTTGACATCCATATCCTGTGGAGAGTCAAGGTCACGAAGCGCCACATTGATCTTCTTGGTATCACGCACCAGAGGGATGGTTGCATAAGAAGGTTTTGAGGATGATACCTCTACTGCCTCCAGCAGTTTACCATGCCAGAGGGTATCGAGAGGAAGGCTGTTGTTGACAACCTCATCATACTCTCCCCTATTTTCATGATCGAGATTCACTTCCAGTTTCTGCATCTTATCTCCTGTAGCCGATGGAGCGGTACGAACGAACTTGGCACGGCCTGAAGCTAACTGGTCGGCGTAAGCATTCTGTCCGGCAAGGGCAAGGAACTGATATTTACCTGGCTGCAGGTTCTCGACGTGCATCACATAATTTGGGTCTTTGAGAGGCGATGATAGCGCAGAATTCGTCTCGGTCTGTTGGGTTATATAGTTTCCGTTCTCGTCGAATACATACAGCGTTACCTGTCCAACATGGTCGTTGAACATGTCGGCACGCTGGAGGTTGTAATCATACTTAAACTTCACATATACACCATTAGGACAATCGCTGTAGTCCTGGTGCCACATATCGTGGCACGAGGTGACGACTGTCAGGGTCATGACGGCAGCCATGACACCCTTTAACCATTTATTTATCTTCTGCGCTATCATATCGCTAATCAATTATTATTTTCTATATTTATCTTTATAATGTATCAAATTACTGACCGAGAATTGCTCCCTGTGTACGCTTAGCCCAAGAGAGGACGTTGATCTTGACAGATACATACTCCTTCAAATTATCATCATCATCCGGAATATTACTCAAATCAGGTATTGTAGCATGTCCAAATCCCTTTATGCCGGAAACACTGATTTCATACCAGTTATTACGAAGCACACCATATCGACCTAGCCAGTTTTGTTCTGCCTTACCATCTGCATTAGGATAAGATGTTGTTTTACCATCGGCAGACCAAGGTGTCTCAGTATCATCAAAATGACGAATTGGAACATAATAGTAATTAATACCACTCTTAACATGCTCTAAGTCTTTAACTTCCACTCCACTCTTCCAATTTTCTAACTGTTCTGTCGTAGGTTTAGTCGTCCAACGGCCATCACTTTTAGCTGTTACGGTATAAGAGACAACACCCGCATCAGAAGAAGTTTCTGATACTGTCAACAAATCCTGTGCACTGACTGTACCAGAAATATGAGTTTTCAAATCCGAAGCGTTTTGAGCAACATATCGGGCAAGAATCAATTTCTCGATAGTCGTTTTATCATATACAACAGTAGGATCAGAATCGACAGTATAAAAATCTGTCATAGGAGTATACTTGGTAGGTGCTGCGTCATTATCTGCTGTAAATAACTGAACACCAACAATAGCACAAGTAGTACTTTTAATCTTCTGATTTGCAACATTAAATGTATTCTCTAAGCAATACTTAATCGTTGTCCGATCGGTGGAAGTAGCTTGAGAGTTTTCTAAGGCACCAGCTGTAAATGCATCATAATTAGGGTCAATAGCCCAATAGGTACGATACAACTCTGAAGCAGGGATAGCTGTATCATCGTTCAAACTCGTTGTGCCAATAAATCGGTATTTAGATGTTGCACCAGCAGCTTCATATGAAGCCCAATCATTTGTCCAGTTGCGAGTAAAATAAGTCTGTTTGTTGGTATTTGCCAACTCCCAACCGGTAACAGTATAATAAAGTTTCTTACCTGCTGTTTTTACACCTGTTACTTCAGTAACTGTACCAGTATAATCTGTTGTCTGTACTGGTGTCATGGCTGTTCCCATTTCAACCTTAGCTAAAGCACGCTCTACAGAGATTTCTACAGCATGTGAAGCTGCAGATTCCGGAGTCTTCTGAATATTATCAGACGTAACAGGTACTAAAGTATTTACTTTGCCTTCAAATGGATTAGCACCTACCTTTGTTGATAATGGAGCATTAGTCATCAAAAAGCCAGTGTTTTTGAGGTCAGAAGAATTAACTGTCAGGATTTTAGACATTTTATCACCGACAGTATAGCTCTGGCCATTATCATTCAAAACTACCAAAGCATAAATATTATTAGTAAGCCCCGAACTACTAATCTTAACAGTCTGCTGATAACGGGTAGTAATTTGCTTATCTGCTGCTCCAGGAGTATCAGAAGTTAATGTGAGAGGATACGCCTGTACAAAGGTTGCACTAGCTTCATCCGCACCATTAAAAAGCAAAAGCTTAGCATCTTTTACTTCATACTCTTCAGCAGTGCCATCTTTGAAATTATCATTGGCACGTGAAGTTCCAGGGTTCTGTGTTGGAAGATTGATGGCAACAGCAACATAACCATCACCATTCTCATTGAAACCTGAGTTGTTACCACCACCATTCAGATCATCGCTACTTGAACAAGAACCTAGCATCAGCCCCGCCAATGCAACGGAAAATAATAAAGTTTTCTTCATCTTGTAAGTTATTATAGTTGTTATTAATAATTATTTCTTTACGTTATAAACGTTCTTAAAAATCTAATTATATTACATTTTTATATATTTGGTTTACAATTCATCTAATACGTTATATTTGAGTTTCTTTCTATATTTGTACTTAGAAAAGATATGCCTGGTTCAGGAGACTGTTCCAAGCCAGGGCAGTGCCCTGGCTCTAGGGAATAGCTATATTATCCTAAACAGACAGTATGTATAACTTTATAGATTCTGTAAATTTTCTTTTGCAGAAGCAAGACCAGCCTTGGCCGCCTGCTCCAGATAATAACGAGCTTGCTTCTCGTTGCCCTTCAGTATCTCATAGACCCCTCGGGCATTCTGGGCATCGGCACTGGTTCCAGCCTTGTCGAGATATGGTTTCGCATCATCTGCATCACCGGCATTCAAGCGGGTTATGGCTGCATTCAGATTCGCTGTCTCATTCTCCGGGAACATGCGGACGGCAATCTCCATCACATCATTAAACTCCTTGCTACCTGGCTCGTAAGTCTGGGCTACCATGAACATCTCCTCCTGGCTCAACTGCTGTGGCTTGGTCTTGATAATCTCCTTTGCCTCTTCCACATCGAAAGGTTTCACCTTATAAGTAATGTGGTAGTCGGAATGGCGGAGCGCAGGATACCAGGTGTCGAGCATAAAGCGATACTCTGAAGGATACTGCTTCTTAATCTTCAACTCCCGCGCATCCGGATTCAGACTCTTGTCTGCAATAATCGCCAGAATGGCATCCTTATGCTCCAGGTTGCTACCTTTAATATAAGCTATCAGACCATCCCAATCCTCTGGAGTAGAAGAAACCGTGAAGAGGTTGTTTGGCAACTTCACCATCCGGCGGACATATTCGGTCAGCGTCTTGGCACGGTTCTTTGCCAGATAATCATTATGGGTGTAAGGACTCTCAGGTGATGCATAACCATGAATGTTGATGCCGCTCACCTCCAGGTTCTTATCATCTTTCAGGGCATTGATGGTTCTTACGATGCTGTCCAACTGAGCCGGATTGCGACGGTAGTCGGCATGTAGCTCTATACGGTCTACCGGGAAATCGATATAAGCGCGCTTATCCAGATGACGGACCTTGATTGCCTCTACCTCCGGACGGACGAAAGAAGCTACCGGCTGGCGACAGCGAGAAACCGTGAAATCATTGCCATCCTGCAGATCACCACAACCGCAGAGGTCTTCGTGAATTTCGAGATCGTAGTTCCTTACCTTGGAAGACAGAGGAACGGATGCCAGATACTTCACGGTCTGCTGCTTCTTGTTGTCTCGCTTCACCACCAAAGCCTGAGGTAAAAGCTGCAACTGTTTCTTTCCAACCCCTCGGTCAAACATAATCTGCTGTCTTCTACCGTTGATAACAATCTCAGGCATCTTGAGCAACTCTCCCTTATGCTTGATCATCGGAGTATAGACAAGCTGGTTGTTGGTAGGGAGATCCAGGGAATCGAGATTCAGATCCATCGCAACCGTAACCCGGTCATTGTGATGCGACATCTGTACATTAGATACCTGAATCTTATCGGCAGCCAACTTGAGACTCTTGCAATCCTGGGCTGCAAGAGGCATAGCCATCAAAAGAGAGCTGAATAATAATATGTAGTTCTTAAAATCTTTCATACTCATAGATTATGTTTAATGAGTTACAACATATAAATAAGAGAAATGGCTGCCTTGGTAGGACCCACGTAGTTGTCATGAGATGACTTCTCCTTCTCGCCACAGGCACCGCACTTGAACTTGTCGTACTGGATATAATCATATCCGAAACCTACAGAGGTTTCCAGGTTCCAGTGCTTGGAAAGAGGCCATTGATAACCAGCGGTCACACCACCACCTACATACCATCCTTCATAGCGATGGTCACGTAGTGATTTGAAAATGCCAAGGGGTAGCTTCACTCCTCCTGCATTAAACTGTCCGCCCATGGCATGAACACCCAAGAACCAGCCATTGAAGCTCTGACAGAACCAGTAACGGTATTCTGGTTGCAAAAGCCAATGACGAAGGCTTGACTGGTCGCCACCGGACTGTTTCCAAGGATTGAAGCCAAAGAATACCTGAGCGGTATGCTTCTTGCCTAAGGCAGTCTCGACACCGAGATTAGGAGTTGTTGTAGCCCAATATAAGAGGTTGGACTTGACTCCCGTGATTTGCGCATAATTAGCTAGTGATACAAATATGAGTAACACTGTTGCTAAAATTAATCGTTTCACCATCTATTAAAAGAGTTTAGTTAAATCTATTTTTTTTCGCTTTTATTATAAAAATAGGTAATTATATAAATTAATCGTTTACATGATAGTTCGCATTTTCTTGGTGCAAAGGTAATAAAAAAAATGAATAGGGGGGGGTATTTTTCGTAACTTTTTAGTGGAAAATAACATTTTAGTACGTAATTTTGCTAATTGTATAATGAAAATCCACCATTCATTAACATTTTATACTTAAACATCACTAAAGAAGATTCACCATAATTTTTGAGAGAAAAATATATAAAGGTAAAAAAGTAAAAGGGTAAAAAGGTAAAAGAAACCATAAAAGGTAAAAAGGTAAAAGGGTAAAAAGGTAAAGGAGCTGGGAGGAGCTGTGGGAAAAAGCTGGGCGATAAGAAAGCAGAACTGTGGGAAAAACAAAAAAGCCTCAGAAATCTTTCGAAATCTGAGGCTCTTGATAAAAGGAGGCGGCTACCTACTCTCCCGCATTGCA
>OBAH01002160.1_pt1 | contig 9906 bp, 9 predicted proteins | sample 1517491 | NCBI WGS metagenome assembly OBAH01 (sample SAMN04571697, study PRJEB22368) | human gut metagenome | biome: human gut; material: stool | host: Homo sapiens | place: Luxembourg | collected 2012-08-03
GTGAGTGCTGTACAATTCAGATCAACCATGCCGCACTGTTCTTTCAGATCAATGTCACTGACGTTACCGATCTTTCCATATCCTGCCGCATTTACAAGCATCCTTACATCTGCCTGCCGGCGATCCAGTTCTCTTTGCAGTTTTTCAAAAATATAGTCTCTCTGCATATCCCCGTCGAAGATCCTGACCGGGATCTTTACCTGTTCCTGCAGATTTTTCAAACGGTCTGTCCGTCTTGCCACTACCCATAATTCATCCAGGTTCTTATACAGCTGCGGGATCTGAAGCGCAAATTCCCTGCCCATTCCCGACGATGCTCCTGTAACGATCGCTATTTTCAACTTTAACACCTCTCTACATCCATCCTGCTGCCGGTTTTTCATCATTTTCCCTTTATGCTATTTCTCTTGCTGTTATTTCTTCTTATGCACATTCCGGATCGATTTCTTTTTCTGTCTGCTTCTATCCGTTCCTGTATTCTGTCTGCTGTTCTGTCTGTCACTTTGCACAGTATTTCTTCTGGAATGCTCGTTTTTGTTTTTCCCACGGTCATTTCGTCCCGGTTTTCCGGAAAACTTCTGATTCTGCGTTTTCTGTCCCGGTACTTTCTGCTGTGATCTGCCTTCGAATTTTCTCGGGCGTATCAGACAGTGTTTATCAAATCCTACCAGATCCATGCGGTGTGCCTTCTTCAGAGCCTCCATGACCAGATCATAATTCTTCGGATCCCGGTACTGGATCAGAGCTCTCTGCATTGCCTTTTCATGCGGATTCTTCGGCACATAGACCGGCTGCATCGTTCTTGGATCCACGCCTGTATAATACATACACGTCGAGATCGTTGACGGTGTCGGATAGAAATCCTGTACCTGTTCCGGCATATATCCAAGATCCCGGATATGCTCTGCAAGTTCTACCGCATCTTTCATTCTGGATCCCGGATGCGAAGACATCAGATACGGCACAAGATACTGATCTTTGTGGATCTTCTGATTCATCTTATTGTACTTTTTCACAAATTCCTGATATACACTGTTCTCTGGTTTTCCCATCAGTGTAAGAACATCATCCGATACATGCTCCGGTGCAACCTTTAACTGTCCGCTTACATGATAACGGCAGAGTTCCTCCAGAAATGCATCACTTTTATCCGCAACAACATAATCGAACCGGATTCCCGAACGGATGAATACCTTCTTCACTTTTGGAATGTCACGCAGTTCTTTCAGAAGTTTGATATAGTCTCTGTGATCTACTTTCAGATTCGGACACGGCTTCGGGAACAGGCACTGGCGGTTCTTACACACGCCACGTGTAAGCTGTTTTTCGCAGGATGGCTGGCGGAAGTTCGCCGTCGGACCTCCTACGTCGTGGATATAGCCTTTGAAGTCCTTTTCCTGCGTAATCATCTTCGCCTCATCTAACAGCGACTCGTGGCTTCTCACCTGCATGATCCTTCCCTGATGGAAAGTAAGTGCACAGAAGCTGCAGCCGCCGAAGCAGCCACGGTTGCTGATCAGACTGAACTTGACCTCTGAGATTGCAGGTACGCCGCCGTCCTTCTCATAAGAAGGATGGTAGGTCCGCATATAAGGCAGTCCGTAGACATCGTCCATTTCCCCTTCCGAAAGCGGAAGTGCCGGTGGATTCTGTACTACATACAGATGATCATTATATGGCTCTACCAGCCTTTTCCCGGCAAATGGATCGGTATTGCAGTACTGTGTATAAAAGCTTCTTGCATACTCCAGCTTATCCTGCTTCATATCTTCGTATCCCGGAAGAATCTCCGCGTCATAGACACTGTCCAGACTCTTCGTCTTATAAACCGTTCCTGCGATAAATGTAATATCGCTGACTGCAATGCCGCTGTCAAGCGCTTCTGCGATTTCTCAATGATCGAATGTTCTCCCATTCCATAAGATATCAGATCTGCACCGGAATCCAGCAGGATCGAACGTTTTAATTTGTCTGACCAGTAATCATAATGTGCCAGTCGTCTGAGACTTGCCTCGATCCCTCCGAGGATGATCGGTGTCTTCTTATATACCTGACGGATCAGGTTACTGTATACAACCGCTGCGTAATCCGGACGCTTTCCCATCACGCCTCCCGGCGTATAAGCATCCGTTCTGCGGTGCTTTTTCGACACGGAATAATGATTCACCATCGAATCCATATTTCCCGCAGAAACAAGGAATCCCAGTCTCGGTTCTCCAAGGATCGTAATGCTGTTCTTATCTTTCCAGTCCGGCTGCGCAATGATACCGACTTTAAATCCATGCGCTTCCAGAAGTCTCGTAATGATCGCATGTCCGAAAGACGGATGGTCTACATAAGCATCTCCGGAAATATAGACAAAATCCAGCTGTTCCCATCCCCGTTCTTCCATATCCTTTTTGCAAATCGGTAAAAATTTATTTTCTGACATTCTCTATCTCCTCTTCTGTCAGCAGCCGGTATTCTCCGGGCTTCAGATTTTCATCCAGGCACAGGGTTCCCATGCGTTCTCGCTTCAGATAAGTAACTTCTTTACCCACTGCAAGGAACATCCGCTTCACCTGATGGAACTTTCCTTCATGGATCGTAAGGCGGATCTCAGATTCTTCCGCGCTCTTCATAATGTCAAGTTTTGCAGGTCTTGTCATCTCTTCTTCCTCTGCGCCGATATCGATTCCTTCTGCGAACCGCTTTACATCCTCTTCTGTAACCATTCCATCTATTTTTGCATAATAGACTTTATCCACATGCTTTTTCGGTGCCAGCAGACGGTGTGCCAAATCTCCGTCATTGGTGATCAGAAGTAATCCTTCCGTATCTTTGTCCAATCGTCCGACCGGGAAGAGGTCCTTTCGCTTCTTCTCTTTGATCAGATCAATCACTGTAGTATCTCTCCGGTCTTCAGTTGCCGATACCACGCCGGCCGGTTTATTCAGCATATAATATTCATACGATACATAAGATATGTTCCGGCCACTAATCGTCACTTCATCACAAGTCTCATCAATCTTTGTATCTGCTGCTTTTACCACTGTTCCGTTAACTGCTGCTTTTCCCTGACGGATCTGTTTTTTTACCTCCTGGCGGGTTCCCACACCCATCTCTGCCAGATATTTATCCAGACGCATCATCTTAACACAGCCTCCATCCCGGCAGATATTTGTTCTTCAATGTACCATTGGATACCTTCCCCCATCCAAGCGGGAACCCATCCACACATACAAGATACCAGCCTTTTGCTTTTCTCTCCGTCAGATCGTCCACATCCAGTGTCTCCCCTTTCAGGTATCGTCTGACTCGTTCATCTTCACACGGGAGATCAATGATCTGTGCATATTCGTCTTTCTTCAGACACATAGCAAATGCCTGGCTTGGTTCAAAACGGTTCTTCTTCAGTTCTCCAAGCAGCAGTCCGGTTCTTAAGAAACGGATTCCTCTCACATCCGGAAGCCCTTCCGGCATATAGTAAATGCGCTCTCCATGGATATCCAGTCTGGAACCATCCAGTTTCCATGTTACCTGTTTCATGAATTCTTCCAGATCTGCCGGGATTTTTCCTGATTTCTTCTTTGGTTTCAGTTCTTTTGCCGGCAATGGTTCTCCCTTTTGCAGAAGGGCAACGTAATGTCCCTCCCCTTTCATCTTGTGCGGGAAGATGCGGACTGTTTTTTTCAGTTCTTCATCTTTTTCTTCTGTCACTTCCGGTATTCCCGGGCAGAATCCCTCATAGTTTTCCATCGGAAGTACATGGAATTCCGGATATTCTTTTTTCAGGTGTTCAATGATTCTCTCATTTTCACTTGGATCAAATGTACACGTCGAATACAGCATGAGACCGCCCGGCTTTAACATTCTTGCAGCCTGCAGGATGATATTTCTCTGCAGATTACTGAAGAATTCCGGTCCGTGTTCTTCCCATGCTTTTACCATCTTTTTATCTTTTCGGAACATTCCTTCTCCGGAACATGGTGCATCGATCAGGATCTTGTCAAAATATTCCGTAAAATAATTCTCCAGACGTCCTGGTTCCTCACTTAACACCAGAACATTTCCGATTCCGAATACCTCAATATTCTTAAGCAGTCCCTTGGCTCTCGAACTGCTGATATCGTTGGCGATCAGCACGCCTTCTCCCTGTAATTTTGCTCCTAATTCTGTCGCCTTTCCTCCCGGAGCCGCACATACATCCAGAACCTTATCTCCCGGCTCTACCGGAAGACGGTTCGCCGGTGTCATAGCACTCGGCTCCTGAAGATAATAAAGGCCGGCAAAATAATACGGATGCTTTGCAGGAGACACTTTGTCCCCGTCATAATAGAATCCATTTTCGATCCACGGGATCTTTCTGATCTCAAACGGACATATCTTTTCAAACTCTTCTACCGAGATCTTGCCTGTATTCACTCGCATGCCATAATATCTTGGTTCTTCATAACAGGCAATATATTCGTCAAATTCATCTCCGAGAAGTGCACGCATCTTTTCTTCAAATGCTGCTGGCAGATTCATATATTTCTCCTCCGTCGTTATTATTTACAATTTTTAAGTACCAGTTTCAGGAATTCCCAGCTTCTCTGCGTAGACGCAATATCCAGACGTTCATTATAAGAATGAATATCCAGAACATCCGGTCCGCAGGATACGCAGTCCAGATCCGGACGTTTTCCGAGGAAGATTCCACACTCCAGTCCACCGTGGATAATGCAGATCTCCGGCTCTTTTCCATAAACTTCTTTGTATGCTTCTACCATGACCGGACGGAGTTCTGACTGTGGCTTGTACTGCCATGCCTGATATTCGCTGGAAAGCGAACCGCTTCCTCCGAATGCTTTTGTCACAGCCTCTACTTCTTCCAGCACCTGCTGCTTTCTGCTGTCTACTGCACTTCTGATCAGGAATGCTGCCTCCACTCCATTTTCTTTCATAGATACCACACCGAGATTTAAAGAGGTCTCTGTCGCGCCGGCTACTTTACGGCTGTATTCTTTTAATCCATTCGGGCATGCCGTCAGGTATCCTACTACTTTTTGCGTAGTACCTTTTGAGAACACTACTATATTTTCTACTTTTTCAGTTTCTGTTTTTACAGTCAGGCCTGGTTCTTCTCCCATGAATTCTGCATTCCATATACTTTCCATGTCCCGGATCATAGCAAGGATCTCTTCGCAGTCTTCCGGTTCTGCAAGGATAGACGCGTGTGCTTCCATCGCAATAACGTTGTCTTTCGAGCCGCCATAGATTTCGCTCAGACGGTAATTCTTCTCTCCTGCAATATGATACAGCAGACGTGCCATCATCTTATTCGCATTACCACGTTGTCTGTGGATTTCTTCGCCGGAATGTCCGCCCAGAAGCCCCTGGATCGTAATCTTGATCACCTCTCCGGATGCAGTCTCCTTTTCTACCGGGATCAGTCCCTGATAACGGACTCCGCCCGCACATCCAACCGTCAGAGTCTTCTCTTCTTCCGAATCCAGGTTGATGAGTTTCTTTCCTTTTAATACTGACAGGTCGATAGCCTCGGCACCTTCCATTCCAAGCTCTTCATCTACAGTAAATACTGCTTCGATTGGTGGATGTGGAATATCTTCGCTGTCCATCAGTGCAAGCGCCATTGCAACCGCAACGCCGTCATCTCCTCCAAGCGTGGTATCTTTCGCCTTTAAAAATCCATCTTCTACATATAATTCCAGTCCGTCATTTTTAAAATCATGTGTGGAATCCGATGTCTTTTCGCATACCATATCCATATGTCCCTGCAGGATCACCGGTTCACTTTCTTCATATCCAGGTGTTCCAGGCTGGAATATGATCACGTTATTCACTTCATCCTGAATCACTTTTAAGTCTCTTTCCTTTGCAAATGCCATCAGATAATCACTGATACGTTTTGTATCGCGGCTTCCTCTCGGGATCGCACTTATTTCTTCAAAAAACCGGAAGACTTCTTTCGGTTCTAATTCATTTAATACTGCCATTTTCCTACACTCCTTCTATATTACACTGTTATCTATTATCTAACAGTCTTCATAAAAAATCAACCTTATCCATACAATGAATTAACAAGGTCCTCCGGGAGATTCCTATGTCCAGACGTCATTTTCTTACCATTCCGATACTGATTTTTTTCTTATGTATGCTGTCATTTCCACAGACAGTCTTTGCCGGTGCCAGTTACGGACTCCTCCTGTGGTTCCGGCATGTCCTTCCCACATTACTTCCTTATATGGTCCTGATCAATATTCTGATCCGCACCCCTGCACTTCACTGGATCTGCCACATCACATCACCGTTTCTATGTCCGCTCCTTGGCACTTCTTATTATGGCACATTTGCAGTACTCACCGGCTTCTTATGCGGATATCCGATGGGTGCCAAGACAGCTTCCGACCTTCTGGACGCTCAGAAAATTTCGCGTTCAGAAGCCTCTTACCTTTTGTCTTTCTGCAACAATACAAGCCCTGCTTTCATCTTAAGCTATGTTGTCATTCAGAATCTGAAAAAGGATTCTATTTCCATTCCGTTTCTTCTTATTCTTACACTTACGCCTCTTATGATGAGCTTTGTCTTTCGTCTTTTCTACCGCGCAAAAGACCATATCCATCCATTTTCACACATGATGCAGGTTTCTTCTTCAACTGCTTCACAGTCTGAAAATTTATCCGGTAATTACTTCGACCGTTGTATCATGAATGCATTCGAATCCATCACAAAGGTCGGTGGATATATGATGATGTTCTCTGTCCTGATTCAACTGCTTGCGTCTGCTCTTCCAGACAATACAGCCTCCCTTCTTCTGTATTCCAGCCTGGAGATCAGCACCGGAATCCGACGGCTTGCGTCATCCGCACTGTATATCTCCCATAAGATTATTCTGTGCGCTGCACTTACCTCTTTCGGCGGCTGGTGCTGTATTGCCCAGACATATTCCATGATCTCCGGCAATCACTTACCAATCCTGCCCTATATAGCAGAAAAACTGGCCACCGCATTGGTAACCAGTCTTCTTATCTCCGCTTACATATATGCTATTTGATTGTACCTTAATCCAGTGTGTCATCTTCCTGAATATCATAATCAGAAACTGACATATCATTCGGATACTGATTCTCATCATGTCCATAAGCATCCTGCTCATAATTATTCTGCGGATATTCGTCTGCAGGATATTCATCCTGTGGATACTCCGACTGTACACTCTGTTCTGTCTCCGGCGGAACATCCAGCTCTGCTCTGTTGTTACGCACCATGTCATAACATTCCTGAAGAGAATTTACAAGACTGTCATACTTCGATGTATACGTATCCAAGGTACGTCCGATCGCACTCTCTGCCTGAGAAAGAAGATCATCTGTATAATGAATGGCTCCGATACGAATCTGGTTTGCATCATTTGTTGCATTATCCAGAATCTGCTGTGCCTGTGCAGTTGCTGCAGTTACGATCTCATTTGCCTGCGCATACGCCTGCTGCATGATCTCATGTTCACTTACCAGCTCATTTGTCTGAATCTGTGCTTCCTGGATCATTCCGTCTGCTTTTGCCTGTGCATCAGCCAGAATTGCGTCTTTGTTCGCAATAATCTTCTGATAACGCTTGATCTCATCCGGTGTCTTCATACGAAGTTCTCTTAACAGTTCATCCATCTGGTCTTTATTTACAATAATTTTTGTTGTCGACAGCGGCTGGAATTTACAACTGTCAATATACTCTTCAATTTCCTCTATGATCTGCTCAATACGGCTGCTCATAATATTTACACTCTCCTTTTATGTTTCATTTTCCCCCAGACTTTCTGCTCTATGTAATCCGGCACAAACTGGGATATATCTCCTCCGAAGGCTGCCACTTCTTTTACCGTGGTAGAACTCAAATATGAATACTGCAGATTCGTGGTCAGAAATATCGTCTCCACATCTGACGCAAGTTTATGATTGGTCTGCGCCATCTGTAATTCATATTCAAAATCAGTGATTGCCCGAAGTCCCCTTATTACAATCTTCGCATTCAGCTTATGGGCAAAATCCACCAATAATCCTTCAAATGGAATAATCTTAACATTTGGTATGTCTTTCGTTACTTCCTCTAACATTTTAACACGTTCTTCTACGGAAAACAACGGGGTTTTTGCTTTATTATTCAGCACTCCGACTACCAGTTCATCTACCATTTCAGCAGAACGTTTTATGATATCCAGATGTCCGTATGTGACCGGGTCAAAGCTTCCCGGATAGATTCCTGTTAACATATTTCTTTCCTTCCCGCAGGTTCCAAAAATACATGCTTATTTGTCTTATATTCTTTTTCTTTGATAATGTTATATCCCAGATCTTCTGCATAATCAAAGTCTGTCTCTTTAGAAGCCTCTACAATGATAATTCCTTCCTCTGCCAGCAGCGATGATTCTGCCAGATAAGTCAGCACACTTTTTTCCAGTTCATGATTATACGGTGGATCCATAAAAATATAATCAAACTGTTTTTCTCCTTCTAATTTATAGAGTGCTGTCATCACATCCATCTGCATGGTCATCCCTTTTCTTTCAAAATGTGTCTTCTGAAGGTTCTCTTTGACACACGCCATGGCTTTCGGATTCTTCTCTACAAATACCGCTTCCATTGCTCCCCTGCTCAGAGCTTCAATCCCGATTCCGCCACTTCCGGCAAACAGATCCAGAAAGATACTGTCGTACAGATATGGCGCGATCATGTTAAATAATGTCTCCTTGATCCTGTCTGTTGTTGGTCTGGTATCCATACCTTCCAACGTCTTTAACTGTGTTCTTCTTGCACTTCCTGCAATGACTCTCATATTCTATCCCCTCTCTTTCCTGTCTGTTCCAAGCTTTCTGTAACGGTTCATACAGGCATAGATTTCCTGTATACGCGGTCTTGCAAGATTTCCCGGTACAGTATTTCCTTCGCACACACCGGCAAGCCCTTTTTTATCCAGAACGTTCTCCACCTGTTCTATGGCCTGTCCAAGTGTCTTCCTGCCATCAAATATCTCCTCTTCCAGGAAACGTACGATCTGCCCCAGTGTATTTAACTGCTCACTGTCCACAAGCTGTTCCACATACCGCAGATCAATCGTTTCATGACCGATCATGACTGCATCGCGTCCCATTGTTTTTAATTTCACCCTGCCTTTCTGGCGGATGCCCGGATTCTTACGCACCTTCCGGTCAAACGATGGCTGTTCCGGCTTTTCTTCCGGAAACTTCAATGCCGGATAGTCTGAAGCCGCTTTCTTTGCCAGTTCCGTGATTTCTCTCGGAACATACTTATCCATCTGAATGATCTGATCCGCGATCTGGAAATAGGCTCCGGAGCTTCCCGCTACCAGCACCGTCGATATTCCATATTCCTGATAAAGATCCCGCACACGCTCAATAAACGGTGTAATCGGCTCCATGTCACGGTGGATCACCTGCTGCATCAGCTCATCTCTCACCATAAAATTCGTTGCACTCGTATCTTCATCGATCAGAAATACCTGTGTTCCTGCTTCCATACTTTCTATCACATTCGCCGCCTGTGACGTACTTCCACTTGCATCTTCCGTGTCGAACGCATACGTATCTTTTCCGTTCGGCAGATCATTGATAAACATGGAAATGTCTGTATGCCGGATGCTTCTGCCGTCTTCTGCGCGGATCTTCATTGCAGTATCATCTGTGACTACATATTCCCTGCCATCTCCTGCAATATGAGGATATACACCACTCTCCAGTGCTTTCAAAAGCGTTGATTTACCATGATAGCCGCCACCTACAACCAGAGTGATTCCCTTTCGTATTCCCATTCCGGTGAGCACTCCTTTATATGGAAGCTTCATCGTAACTTTCATAGAATCCGGCGAGACAAACGGCACCGCATCCTTCATCGGTCTCTGGGAAACGCCCGA
>OBAH01002161.1_pt1 | contig 9900 bp, 12 predicted proteins | sample 1517491 | NCBI WGS metagenome assembly OBAH01 (sample SAMN04571697, study PRJEB22368) | human gut metagenome | biome: human gut; material: stool | host: Homo sapiens | place: Luxembourg | collected 2012-08-03
GGAATAAATAATATAAAAAAATATATAATTAACCAAAAGATGTTATTAATAATAAAATGTATTAATAGCATCTTTTTTGGGGAGGTATATATGAAATTTAAAAAAATATATAATAGACTGCTTTGCAGACTAGATAAAACAGATTTTACTAATGAGGAAGCTATGGAAATATGTAAAAGAACAAATGCATTGTTAATAGATGTAAGAACTCCTGAAGAATACAGAGAAAAGCATATTGAAGGTGCAGTGAACATTCCAGTTTATGAAATTGATAATATAAAAAATGAGATAATTGACTCAAATAAAGTAATATTAGTATATTGTAAAACAGGAAAGAGAAGCAAGATTGTAAAACAAATCTTGACTCAAAATGGGTATAAAAATGTATATACGTTTAGTGCAATCCTGTAAAAAAAATTTAAAAAATTTAAGTTGCTGTAATTTTCTACTTTTGATATTGATAAGGTTAAAAATTTTAGTAAAATGGAATGTATGCGAAAATTCGTTAAAAATTTTTTTGCTAACTATTGATATATTAGAAGAGATACATGGGTTATTCATAATAAAAGGAATCAAATCGTTAATAAGACCCTTTGGTCTTATTTAATGATTTGTAAATTTTGCAAATTTCACAATCTGTGCAAATTGATGCCGAATTTCCAAATATTACTTGTAAAGTATTAATAAAATCATCTGCAGGACTTATTAAATGAATAATAAGTTTACTAGGTAATAATGTTAATAGCGAATTTAATGCATAATCATTTGTGGAGAAGGAAATATCAGACAAGTAACATTTATCTAAATTGTTTTTGGCAAGAGTGATTACATTTTTTTGTTTATCTAGCAAAATGGCTTCTTCATTAAGATATATTAAATGAATTATTTCTGTACATGGAGTTCTAGAAGAAATATATAATCTTAACATATCAATAAACTCAGCGTATTCTCTATTTACAACAAACTGACTAACCGCAAAATCTAATATTTCATCTAAACAGTTAATATATTCACTAATTCTAAAAGTTATAAAACCATCTAAGAAAATAGCCTTATTGTATGAAATATAACGAAGAACAGAGGCCCAGAGATATTTTTTTCTATTGTTTATATGGTTTTCTATAGAAGCAGTGTCAGAATGATTATTTTCCATTAACAATTTACAATTATCTTTTATGATATTCATATCAATCTCATCAAAATAAAAATAGTTTAATAATAAAAGTTTATAGATGATAGAATCTTCATATTTATCTATAATACAATTTGTTATTATAGAAGCAAGTTCATTATAAAACTCCGGAATATTATTTCCAATATAGTGAACAATAATGTTAGTGTATTTAGAAAAATTTTTTTTTACAAAAACAATGTTTTCCAAATTTATTTTACCAATATGAAGCATTAAATAATCAATTGTAGAATTATTGTTTGTTTTTATGCATAACGAAACCATTATATAAATCCTCCGTAGTATGAACAAAATCTAATAATAGTATTTACTAAAAAGCTTCTGATATACATATAATATTCTAAAAAATAAGGAGTGCAAATTGTCCATATAATATAATGGTTTGAAATATTTTGTTTTTTAAAATTTCGGTATGACGCTCTAGGCCGGGAAACTCCTTCAAACTCCTCAAAAGGTGAGCTTGACCTTATTTTATAAAATAAGGTATTTCAAGTGAAGATTATTTTGCATAAAAATAAGGACGAGCCTTTAGCTAATCCTTATAAAACTATTTATATATTGTATAATCAATTTCAGGGAAAATACAATCTATTTTTGAGATGCTATCTAAGAATTTTTTATCAATTTTATCATCTTTTATTTGTTGATATAATTTTGAAAATCTACCGATATGGTCTTTTATTCTTTTCTTAGCATAGTCTACCATTGTACCATTTGTGATAATAAATAACCAGTCACTACTTTGGGCAAGTAATAATTCGCGGGCACATTGATTTAATGCATTTCTCTTCAAACTGTCTTTAGGCTCATCTGGAAATAGATTTGCAAGTTCTACCATCTTATCACCAGCAACATGTAAATGCCTATGAACATAATCGTTTGATTGATTTAGCCATACTTCACTGTAACCGTTAGCACCCCAACTAGATCTGCAAGGAGTACATAATTGCATTTGAGGATATTTATCAATGTATTCGCTAGGTGTAATTAAATCAAAATCACATTTATCATAATAAATCTTTTTGAATAATGTATATAGCCAGTCTGGACCTTCATACCACCAGTGACCATATAATTCAGCATCATATGGGCATAATACAATAGGTGGATTCTGAGTAAAGTTAGCAGCTTCTGTAATTTGTTTCTCACGGGAATCAAAGAAGTGACCTGCTTGTTTATTTATAGAATCTTGAGCCCATTGTAAATTGTAATAATCCTTTTCACAGTTTTTGCCGGTTATTCTGTAATATTTTATTCCAGTTGGAACACGAGCTCCATTACATGCGATATAAGGTTTTATATAATCATAAGGAGCATCGTAGCCGATATCTCTATACCATTCTCTATAATTGAAATCGCCAGGGTAACCATTTATAGAACTCCATACTTGCCTTGAAGATTCTAAATCACGACCAAATGCAACAATTCCATCTGGAGAAACTATTGGGGCGAGTGTGCCATAAATAGGAGTAGGGTTGGCATACAAAATTCCATGAGTTTCTGTTATTACATACTGTATTCCAAATTCTCTTAGGTATTTATCTGCTTCAGGTACATAACCACATTCAGGTAGCCAAATTCCACGAGGTTTTCTACCAAAATATTTTTCATAGCATTTAACACCGACAGCAATTTGTGCTCTTACAGTTTTCTCGTTAACATATAAAATAGGGAAGTAACCGTGTGTTGCTCCACATGTTATAATCTCTAAAACACCAATATCTTGAAAATGTTTAAAGCCAGAAATAATATTACATTTATATACGTCTTTAAATACATGCAAATCATTTGAATATCTATCAACATAGTACTGCGCTAAATTTTTTAATGATTCATTATCTTGGTTTCTAATAACTTCTTTTTTTGCAAGTTCGATATGAGATTGTAAATATTTTATATATCTTTCTTGTAACAAAGTATTATCAAGCATGTTCAACAATGGAGGAGTCATAGACATGGTTATTCTAAAATCTACATGTTCATTTTCTAGTTTTCCAAAGTTTAAAAGAAGCGGAATATATGTTTCAGAAATGGCTTCAAATAGCCACTGTTCTTCTAAATAATCTTCACTTTCTGGGTGATGTACAAAAGGTAAATGCGCATGAAGCACAAAACTTACATATCCTTTTGGGTTGTTTTTCATAATTAATTTGTCCTTTCTTAAATTTAATAAAAGTGCCAGCGCTAAAAAGTGAGGCACTCATAAAAATCTATTTAAATGTCGAGCTAGAAGATGAAGGATTATTTAAATCCAATTGCCAATGGTTGCTATCAATCCAACTATTTTTATTAAAGTCACTTTGTAAATCATATAAATTATAAATTCTTCCAATATTACGAAGAAATGAAATAGATGTAATATCTTTTGCAGTGACAATATTTGTTTTTACATCTTTAAAGTAAACATTTTTAATATTTCTGTCAAATAAAACATGATCATTTGGAGCTTCTATTACATTTGAAGAGGTTACATATAAATAATCATTTTGAATATTTACATGTTTTTCACTGTTATAATATTTAGGCCTACGACCAAGTTCAACAGTATATTCACAATTTGCATCATTTACATGCAAATACCAACTATTTGCAAAATCATCAATTTCTATCTCGAAAGAATAGTGCATAGTGTTATTATGAATTACTAAAACGGGTTTTGTATTGTTGAAGAAATCTTCGCCATATTGCTTTACAAAATTTGCTCTATCTACATCTGAAATATCCCAATATATAAATAAGGTAGTAGGAGTTTGAGCAAGCACTCTAACAACAGTTTGATTATATCTATATGGCAAGTCGTAATATTCAATTACTTCAATTTTTTGTGTTAAATTTGTTGTAGATGTAATTTCATCGGCCGAAAGTTTTTTCTTTCTAGTAGTACTTCTTGATGTAGTTGTTTTTTTAGTAGCTTTTGTGCTAGAAGTTTTTGTTGTAGGTTTTGAACTAGAAGCCTTTTTGGATGCAGCTGTAGTTTTTCTAGTTGCCTTACTCGAAACAGAAGCTTCAGTTAATATATCTTTGCTAGAATAAGATTCATTGCTTTCTAGTTGCTTTGAAGCTGTAACTTTCGAAGTTTCTTTTTTACTAGATGATTTTACTGCTTTTGTACTAGATTTTGCTTTTTTTTCTTTTTCCATAGAGGCCTTCGAAGTCTTACTAGTTGGTTTTGTAGTTGAAGACTTTCTAGCTGTTGTTTTTTTCTCTACAACAGACTTTGCTATCTCATTTAATTCTGTATTTTCTAATTTGCTTGCTGTTTTTCTTGGCATGTTTTTCCTCCTTTGTTTTTCGCTCAATAAAAATCTTATTATATACTATATCAAAATAAAAATAAATTCAATAGTAAAATCAAAAATAAAATTAAAAAAATTATCAAAAAATGTTTACATTTGTAATTTTTTTGTATACAATAGAGCAAGTTAGAAATTATGTGAATAATATACTAAAGAAAATTATGTGAAGGGAGATTTTTCTAAATGAAAATATTAATGCTAACATGGGAATATCCACCAAGAATAGTTGGAGGAATAGCAAGAGTTGTTCACGATTTATCTAAAAGATTAATAAAAGATGGTCATGAAGTAACAGTTGTAACTTACAGAGATAGTGCAGATGTACCAGAATATGAAAACGATAAGGGAGTAAATGTATATAGAGTTGATAATTACATGATACATCCAAATAACTTCATTGACTGGATAATGCAATTAAACTTCAATATGCTATCAAAAGCAACAGAAATTATAAACAAAGAAGGTGGATTTGACGTAATTCACGCCCATGATTGGCTTGTAACTTATGCTGCAAAAAGCTTGAAGAATGCTTATGATATTCCAATTGTTGCAACAATACACGCAACAGAGGCTGGAAGAAACAGCGGAATTCATGACGAAACACAAAGATATATAAATGATACAGAATGGCTATTAACATATGAAGCTACAGAAGTAATAGTAAATAGCAATTACATGAAAAATGAAATTCAAAGATTGTTTGGATTGCCATTCGACAAGATAAATGTAATACCAAATGGAATAAATTTATCTAACTTCACAGGAATTGAAAGAGATTATGATTTCAGAAGACAGTATGCAATGGATAATGAGAAAATTATTCTTTATGTTGGAAGACTAGTATATGAAAAAGGAGTTCAACATTTAATTGCTGCAATGCCAAAAATTTTATCAAACTATAATGATGCAAAATTGATAATTGCCGGCCGTGGTGGAATGATGGATGAATTAAGAGCAGAAGCAAGTAATTTAGGATTAAATGATAAAATATATTTTACTGGTTACTTAAACTCAAAACAGGTTCAAAAAATGTACAAATGTGCAGATGTTGCAGTATTCCCAAGTACATATGAGCCATTTGGAATAGTTGCACTAGAGGCAATGCTTGCAGGAGTTCCAACAGTTGTATCAGATGTCGGAGGACTTGACGAAATAGTAACACATGGTGTTGATGGAATGAAGTCATATGCAGGAAATGCAAATTCAATAGCAGATTCTGTAACAGCATTATTATATGACCATCAATTAGCAACAAATGTATCTAAAAAAGCAAAACAAAAAGTTAAAGATCAATTCAACTGGGAGAAAATTGCTCAAGATACACACTTTACATATGAGAAGGCTATTTGCCAAACAATGGCTGAAAGACAAGCAAAACAGATGTTACAAGAAAAAGCAAAGAAAACGGAAAAAGCAGAAAATTCTCAAAAAGAAATTACAAATTTATTAAGTTTCAAGAAAAGACACGCATATGCATAAATTAGGAGGTTTGAGACTATATGAAAATATATGATGATGCTCACAAATTAGCAAAACAGATAAGAGAATCAAAAGAATACAGAGAGTATAAAGAATTAAAAGAAAATATAGAATCAAATCCAGTAAAAAAAGCACAAGTAGAAGAATTTGAACATTTGAGATATAAAATTCAAGTAGAAACTATGCAAGGAAGCGGAAATGCTACTGAAGCAAAGCAAATGTTACAAGAAAAATATGCAGAATTATTAAAAGACGAAGAAATAAAAAAATACTTTGATGCAGAAATACAATTTAACGTTATGATTGCAGATGTAAATAAGATTATTGCTGAAGCAATTAAAGATGTATTATAGAGTTGAAAAATAATTACAATTTTGGCTATGTCAAAATTCAATTTCTTTCCAACCTAATATCAAATAAAAATATATAGTAAAAAACGGAGCACTTAAATACACTAAAATATTTATGTGCTCTTTTTGCAAAAAATTAACTATGCAATTGAATAAAAAATATGCTGATTTAAAATAAGAAATTGCAAACGGTAAAAAACACTGAGGCGAATATAATTAATAGAAAAGGAGAGGCTTTTTATGATAATAATATTAAGTATTTTAATAACAATGCTACTATTAACAATAGGTTTGAATATTGGCATAAAAGATTTCAAAAAATTAAGAGGAATAGTAGAAGATGAGAAATTAATAGAAACCATAAAAAAATTCCCATACAATACAGAAATCTGCAAGCAAACATTAAAAAAATTAAATAAGGAAGACGTAAAAGTCGAAGAAGATAATAGTTCAAAGACAAGCGTGTATCTTGTGTTTAAAAACAAAATAGTAATTGGAAAAGCAAATGTAATTACAAGAATACAAACTGTTATACACGAATGTATTCATTCGACACAAGACAAGAGACTATTAAAATTTAATGTGATATTTGCCAATATTAATAATTTATATCTTTTAATAATATCAATATTGAGTTTATTTAATCGAATAAGTTATAATACTGCTACAATTTGTTTGTTTTAGCACTTATGCAGTTAACATCGTATGCGGTGAGAAGCTTTTTAGAAACAGATGCTATGACAAGAGCAGAATTCATGGCACAAGATTACATAGAAAAAACAGACTATGTTTCAAAAGAAGAAAAAGAGAAGATAATACAAACATATAAAGATGTAAATAAAGTTGGAATAAAATCATATAATTATGTGCTATTAATGAAAGCTCTGATAAGATTATTAATATATGCAATAATTATGAATTTTATGTTAAACCTACTATAATTAGGCGTGAAAAAATCCTTAAATTTTTATATACTTAAGGAAAACATATGCTTAAAAAAGTTGTTACTAATAATGCTATTGGTGGATTATTGAAAAAAGATTGCAAATATGTTTCAAAATATTATCAATTTATATTTTATTCCTTAAACGCTTGATATAATAACTTATTAGTGTTATTCTTAAGAAGTAAATTTTATCCTTAAGTATATAAAACTTAAGGATAAGAAAGGTGGAAATATATGAAAACAAAAGAAATGCAAGGCATTACACTTGTGGCATTAGTCGTAACAATAGTAGTTTTGTTAATCCTTGCGGGAGTAAGTATCAATACCGTATTAGGTGATGATGGAATAATAAAAAAGGCAAAAGAGGAGACAGAAAAAACAACTGCAGCACAAGAAAAAGAAATGATAGAAAGGAATTTACTTGAACAAGAACTAGAAAATTCGTTAGCAACTCCAACTCCAAAGCCTCAGCCAACTGATGGAGTAAAAATACCAGCCGGTTTTTATTATGTTGGAGGCACAAAAACTAGTGGAATAGTAATTTCAGACAATGTAAATGATAAAGACAAATACAAGAATAAGGCGGTTGTAGGAACAGATTTATTGGGAAACCAATATGTATGGATACCATGTACTACGGACAACACAAGCTCAGATCTTCAATATACAAGAAACGAATGGGGAGTTGAAGTAGATGGTAATTCAAGAGCTATAAAAGATGAACTTACTTTAACAGATGCAAGTGTTACATATTCTGATGCAGATACTGCAAATGGTATAAATACAGATGTTTCAAAAGAGATAGTTGCACAGATAAAGGCAGAAAAGGCAAGCGTAGCCCAATATGGTGGATATTACATTGGAAGATATGAAGTTGGAAAAAATAGTGATACAGCAGTTGTAAAATATAATCAAACTCCATATGCCAGCATAACTTGGAGCACAGCTTATGGATTAGCTAAAAAAATAATTACAAATTCAGAGGCAACATCATATTTATGCTCGAGTTATGCATGGGATACGGCAGTTAACTTCATACAAAACAATAGTACAGCTAAAAATTATGCTACAAGTATAGAAGGATTTAACGGAAACTGGAATCCACAGGAAGTAAAAGATCCGAGTGGAAATGTAATTAAACCAGCTGGTACTAGTCAACAATTAAATACGGGGCTTACAACACATTTCTGTAATATATTTGATATGGGAGGTAACGAAGCAGAATTTACTACTGAGTCAAACCCAGGCACTTCCGAGACGGTTGTGCTTCGTGGTGGTGGTTACAACGGCGACCACTTTCCAGCAGGCTACCGTTGGGACTGTAATTCAGGCCGTGCCTACATTTTCTACGGGTTCCGTGCCACTTTATTCTTAAAGTAGCTCCTGACGTAGGGACTGACGTAGTGACATCAAATTGGAAAAAAGTTACAAATGGAAAATAGTAGAGAAATATAATAAAAATATAATAAAAAAACACCTTTTATGGTAAAATTTAAATGTCAAAAATAAATTTTACGAAAGAAGGTGTTTTTATGTATTATAATACACAGGAAGAGATTATAACAAAAAGTCTAGAGGAAAGTTTAATTTTAAGAAAAAAAGTAATAAAAAATTTAGCAAGTATAATTTTAGGAATGATATTGGAAAAGTCAACAGTAGTATCAAAAATAGCCGAAAATTTAAAGGAAGACTTTAGTGAAGGAAAAGAAGAAAGTAAAATAAAGAAAATAAAAAGGTTTTTTAATAAAAAAATATCGGAAGATATGTATATATTCTTTATAGAGAGAGTGTTGAAAAAATTTAAGGCAGAAGATAATAAAGTGGTAGTAATATTTGACCATACAACATGCGAAGATAGGTTTGTCATATTGAGCTTTATGCTAAGTGTAGGAAAAAGAGGAATCTCATTATATTATAAAGTGTATGATTATAAAGATCCAAATAATAAAAGCATGAAAGATGTAAAGGAAGAATTGGGAAGAGTAAAGAAAATTTTACAGCTATACGGATATGAAGTAACAGGTATGCAGAAACAGGCTGGATGCCTTAAAGTTATGTAAATATACTTAAAATAAAACTAAAGGTAGAAATAAGAGAAGAAAAAAATGAGACAATATAGATGTATGAGAAAATATGACCATTTTTTACCAATTTTATGTACCTACGTCAGCACTAGAGACGAGAAATTTGAAACAAGAGGAAAAAGTAAAAATGATAACAGAAAGCTATAAGAAGTCTCACGCCTCGCATAGCGAATGGAATACACTATGGTAAGCACTCAATAAAACGGCGATTGATAAGATTAGCTTTTATGAGCTAGTCTTTTTTATTTATTAAATTTTTATGTGTGGAATTTGTAGAACTTTGACGAGTGATTTTTCTTGACTTTATGCATAGTTTAGATATAATAAAAAAGGTTATTTCATAAAAGTTTTTTATCTTATATTTTGTATCAAATCTATTGATTTTATCAATTAGCTACCCTGGCAACATATTCTACGTACAAGTGATTAAACTTTTAATAACTAAATCTAAGTATAGTTATTTTTACTATGCAAATTTTAGGAGGTTTATATATGCAAAATGAAAAGAAAAGCATATTACAACCAAAGAATGATGTAGTGTTTAAAGCATTAT
>OBAH01002164.1_pt1 | contig 9895 bp, 8 predicted proteins | sample 1517491 | NCBI WGS metagenome assembly OBAH01 (sample SAMN04571697, study PRJEB22368) | human gut metagenome | biome: human gut; material: stool | host: Homo sapiens | place: Luxembourg | collected 2012-08-03
GCAGGCCGAGCCATGGTCGCGGTCTTCGCGCCGAGCTCGCGCCTGGCCGAGTTCTATAGTTTCTGGAACATGGCGCTGTGGCTTGCTGCCATCGTCGGTCCGCTCTCCTACGGCGCCATCACCTGGATCACCGGCAACGAACACAGGATGGCCATCCTTTTCACGGGCCTCTTCTTCGTGCTCTCCCTTCTGGCGCTCGCGCCTGTGAGCATGAAGCGCGGCGCCGAGGTGGCCGCAAGGCTCTCAAAGTAGGACGCCCGCAGCAGGGCGCTCACAGCAGGGTGCCTTCTGCACGAGAGCAGGATAAAAACAGGGCCGGATGCGCGTTGCACGCATCCGGCCCTTCTCAGACCCCCAACAGCGTGCGGGTGGAGATTGCCCCGCTTTGCGGGAAGGCGCTTGGTTCCTTTCCTCGCCGTCCGCTCCGGACGACCCCCGTTGTCCTTGGATGGAGGCGGCGGCGTTTCGCTGTCGTTGAATGTATTGTGCATGAATTGAGAATGGTTCTCAATACCGTTTGCGGAATTTTCCGAGGAGATTGTCCTTGACTTGATCCTGATCAAGAAAAGGAGGGTGGTAAACAAAAAAAGGAGACCTCCTTCAGGAAGCCTCCTCTTTGCGAGCGGAAATCAGAGCCCGACTCAGCGGCGGACCTTGACGGTCTTGCCCTTGTTGAGCTCGAGGACCCTGCGCGTGTCGGCGGCGAGGTCGTGCATTTCAAGCTTGTCGTAGGAGTTCGCGATGATCTCAAGAGCGTCGTCGCGCATGGGCGTGTTCTGGAATTCGCTCACGACTCGCTGCGCGTGCTGGATGGCCGCGACATAAGCGTGTCGAACGTAGTAGTATTCTGCAACTCCAAGTTCATGCTTTGCCTGAGCCAGCACGAGCTGGTGCATGCGGCGGCGCGCTTCGGGCGCGTAGCGGCTGTCGGGGAAGCGCAGGGCGAGCTCCTTGAGGATGTCGAAGGCTTCTTGGGCGGCATTGGCGTCGCGCTCGGCAAGGTCCTGCGCGGCGAGCTTCGCGAACCAGCCGTCGTTTTCATTGAGGGTCGCAAGCGCCTTCAGGTACATGACGTAGTCGCTGTTGGCGTGGTTCGGATAGGCCTGCAGGAAGCGGTCCGCACCCTGAACGGCCTGGGCGGCGTCGCCGTCCTTCCAGTTCGCGTAGATCAGCTCGATCTGGGCCTGCTGTGCATAGGTTCCAAACGGATAGCGAGCCTCGAGCTTGGTGTAATAGTCTTTTGCATCGGTCCAGTTGCTCTCTTCAAGAGCGGCTCGGGCCTCGGTATACAATTTGTCGGCCGACCAGTCCGCCGTCGGATCCTTGTCGAGGGATTCGAGCCAGGAGCAGGAGGCGGTCGCCAGCGTGATGGCCGTCACGGCCATCAGCCTCGCGGCGAGGCGCTTATTAGGAAACTTGAAATTCATGACAAGCAGTTGCGAAAATTCTGAACTTTCGGATTATAACGACCTCCCCGATGCCGGGAACGGCGCCGATGATGACACTTTACCAAGTTTCACGGTGGAAGGGTTCTGGGGAGAACGCCTTGACAAGGTTCTCGCCACCCTGATGCCCGATGTTTCCCGAGCTCGTCTGCAGAAGCTCATCGAGGAGGGAAGCGTCGAGGTGAACGGCGAGGTCGTCCAGAAGGTGCGCCAGAAGGTCACCGAGGGCGACGAGATCTCGCTGCTCGAGGAGCCCCATCTTGACGAGGCGCTCGCCTTCACGCCCGAGGAGGACGTGGAGTTCGACGTGGTCTACGAGGACGATGCGATCGTCGTCGTCAACAAGCCCGCCGGTCTCGTCGTGCATCCGGGCGCGGGCAACCCCTGCGGCACGCTGCTCAACGGCCTGCTGTGGCGCTATCCCGAGCTCCGCGAGGTGCCCCGTGCGGGCATCGTCCACCGCCTCGACCGCGACACGACCGGCCTCATGGTCGTCGCCCGCACGCTTGCCGCCCAGACGAACCTCGTGCGCCAGCTTCAGGAGCGCACCGTCAAGCGCGAGTACTGGGCCTTCACGCTCGGCTCCGCCGCGCCCGACTTCGTCGTCGAGACGCCGATCGGCCGCGATCCGCGCAGCCGCACCCGCTTCAAGTGCTTCCCCGGCAGCACGGGCGTGCGCGCCAAGCCGGCACGCACTCGTGCCCGCTGCGTGGGCTGGAGCTCCATCGAGGGCCTGCCCGTCTCCTGGGTCGCCTGCCGCCTCGACACGGGCCGCACGCACCAGATCCGCGTCCACCTCACGAGCGAGGACCTGCCGCTCATCGGCGACCAGGTCTACCGCGGCCGCGCGCCCGGCCTCACGGTCAAGGTCGAGAACGAGCTCGACTTCCACCGCCAGGCGCTGCATGCCTCCCGCCTCGGTCTCGACCATCCGGTCACGGGCGAGTACATGGAGTGGTTCGTGCCGCCCGAGGACGACATGATCGACCTGATGGACGAACTCGGCTTCGGCCCCTGGAACGTCCCGGTCAGGGTCTTTGAGAACGAACGCCTCTGAAGCAGGCACCACAAGATATAGGAGGAAGGTCATGGAACTGACGAAACCCGGACTCGACATTCTGCAGCCCGCCTGGAAGGACCGCGCCCCGGCTTCGGTCGACGCGCTCTTCACGTGCCGCGACGGCGGCGTCTCGAGCGGCGCCTACGGCAACGCCGAAGGCATCATGGGCCTCAACGTCGCCCCGCATACGGGCGACTTCGGCGCCTGTGTGCGCATGAACCGCTCCATCGTCGCGCAGCTCGTGCCGTCCGATCCCGTGTGGCTCAGGCAGGTGCACGGCACCGAGGTCGTCGACGCCGACACGGCCGAAGGCGAACCCGAGGCCGATGCCTCCGTCTCCACGAAGCCGGGCGTCGTCTGCACGATCATGACCGCCGACTGCCTGCCCGTGCTCCTCGCCAACCGTGAGGGCACGGTCGTCGCCGCCGTCCATGCGGGCTGGAAGAGCCTTGCCGCCGGCATCATCGGGAAGACGATCCGCGTCATGCGCGAACGCGCCCCCGAAAGCACGGGTTTCGTCGCCTGGCTCGCCCCGCGCATCGGTCCCGAGGCCTTCGAGGTCGGCCCGGACGTTCGCGAGGCGATGCTCGCCGGTCTCCCCGAAGCCGACCGCGCCTTCACGCATGTGCGACCTCGCCTTGCTCGCAAAAATGGCGCTCGCCGCCGAGGGCGTCTCCGAGGACGACGTCTTCGACTGCGGCCTCTCCACCTATTCGCATCCGCGCCGCTTCTACAGCTTCCGCCGTGACGGCGAGAAGTCCGGCCGCCACGCCGCGATGATCTGGATCAAGCCCGAAGAGGCCTGATCTCCCGGTCCCGCCGAACAACCGCTTTTACAGGTTCAGACTCCCATGTCCCACAAGATTCCCGTCGTCGGCTTCGTCTCCCTCGGCTGCCCCAAGGCCCTCGTCGATACGGAGCGGATCGTCACCGAGCTCCGCGCCCGAGGCTACCGCATCGGCACGAGCTACCACGACGCCGACATCGTGATCGTCAACACCTGCGGCTTCGTCAACGAGGCCGTCAGGGAAAGCCTTGACGCCATCACCGAGGCGCTCGCCGAAAACGGCCGCGTCATCGTCTGCGGCTGCCTCGGCGGCCGCAAGGAGGCCGACGGCAGCAACTACGTGTTGAACCACTGCCCGAAGGTGCTCGGCGTCACGGGCCCCGACTCCGTCGACGACGTCATCGCGATGGTCGAGACCCATCTTCCGCGTCCCCACGAGCCCTGGGGCGATCTGGTGCCCGCCTGCGGCGTGCGCCTCACGCCCAAGCACTACGCCTACCTCAAGATTAGCGAGGGGTGCAATCACCACTGCACGTTCTGCGTCATCCCGAACCTGCGCGGCGGCCTCGTGAGCCGTCCTGCGGGCGAAGTGATCCGCGAGGCCCGCAACCTCGTCGACGCGGGCGTCAAGGAGCTCCTCGTCATCAGCCAGGACACGGCCGCCTACGGCGTCGACCGCCGCTACGCGCTCGATCTGCGCGCCAATCCGCCGCTGCGCACGCATCTGCTCGACCTCTGCAGGGGCCTGGGCGAGCTCGGCGTCTGGACGCGCCTGCACTACGTCTATCCGTATCCGTCCGTCGACGAGATCGTGCCGCTCATGGCCGAGGGCCTGATCCTGCCGTATCTCGACGTGCCGTTCCAGCATGCGCACCCGCGCGTGCTCAAGGCCATGAAGCGCCCCGCGAGCGCCGAGAAGAACCTCGAGCGCATTGCCGCCTGGCGTGCGGTCTGCCCCGACATCACGATCCGCTCGACCTTCATCGCGGGCTTCCCCGGCGAGACCGAAGAGGAGTTCGAGTACCTGCTCGACTTCCTGCGCGAGGCCAGGCTTGACCGCGTGGGCTGCTTCGCCTACTCGCCCGTCGAGGGCGCCCAGGCCAACCGGCTCCCCGGTGCGCTGCCCGACGAGGTTCGCGAGGAGCGCCGCAACCGCTTCATGGAGGTTCAGGCCGAGATCTCGGCCGAGAAGCTCCGCGCCAAGATCGGCACCGTCGAGGAGGTCATCATCGACGAGTACGACGACGAGGCAGGTCTTGCCATCGGTCGCACGAAGGCCGACTCTCCCGAGATCGACGGCAAGTGCTATGTCGAGACCCTCACGCCCTACAAGCCGGGCGACTTCGTGAAGGTCCGCATCACGGGCAGCGAGGAGTACGACCTCGTGGGCACGCCCGAAGACGAGGTTCAGACGAGCTGATTCGTCCGAAACGCATCACGCAGAAGGCTTCGAGAGCCCAGGAAACAGGCGCTCTCGAAGCCTTCGTCGTTTTCGGAAGACGGGCGCGGAAAAAAGTGAATACATCTTTCGGCGAAAATTGGAAGTAGTCGCCCGAAGGGGCGCGAAAACTTCAATACAATGTCCGTTCCTTTGATTCCGCCGTTTCAGGTCAGGCTCCTCCGAGCCAGAAGCTGCGGCCGGTTTGGAAAACGACGCCTCGTCCGAGGACGCTTTCCAAACGGGCCTCGCCCACAGTTATTCAAACATTCCGGAGCTTCCCATGACCGACAACAGCGCACTGCGTCCCGACGCACTCACCCCGAAGGAAATCACCGAAAAGGTGCTCGGCCTCGGGGTAACCAAAAGCAACATGGATCTGCGCACCCAGCTGCCCCTCACCGTACTCGCCGGCTTCTACATCGGGCTCGGCGGGCTCTTCTGCACGCTCTTCATGAGCGACTCCACGCTTCCCTTCGCAGTGCAGAAGTTCATGGGCGGTGCCGTCTTCTCGCTCGGCCTCTACCTCGTGCTCGTCGCAGGTGCCGAGCTCTACACGGGCAATACCATGCTCGCGGGTGCGGCCGTCGACGGCCGCATCAGCTGGGGCGCGGCGGTCATGAACTGGGTGCGCGTCTGGCTCGGCAACTTCGTCGGGGCCCTCGCGCTCGTCACGCTCGTCTACTTCGCGCACGTGGCCGACACGGGTCCCATGGCCAAAGGCATGATGAGCATCGCCGTCGGCAAGCTTTCCGCCGACTGGACGACGATCATGATCAAGGGCATCCTCTGCAACCTGCTCGTGTGCCTCGGCGTCTGGGTGGGCTATGCGGGCCGCACCGTCGTCGACAAGGCCGTGGGCGTCGTGCTTCCCGTCTCCGCCTTCGTGGCGCTGGGCTTCGAGCACTGCGTGGCGAACATGTACTTCCTGCCGCTCGCCTTCGTCCTCAAGCTTTCGGGCTACGCGCCCGAGGGCGTGCCGCTCGACGTGATCACGATCGAGAACATCGTCAAGAACCTCTCTGCCGCCACGGTCGGCAACACCATCGCGGGCGTCGTTCTCGTCCTCATGTACTGGGCCGCCTTCAGAAAGCGCGCCTGAGTATCCTGAAACGGCTTCCCGAAGCCGCCGTCGCCCGCGGGCACGGCGGCTTTTTTCAGGCCTGAAGCGGGTGCCGCACGGGCTCGCCCTGCGGAAAATGCGTATTTCCGCTCGCACGGTTCCATGCGGTATTATCAACAGGTTATTCATGACTCCGCGAAACGCCCGACGGGCTTCGCGGGCCTGTTCGGAATTGACTGATGTTCAGAAAAAGCATGCTGGCGGGCGCAACGGCGCTTGCAATCCTCGGCTTCGCCGTTTCGGCGCAGGCCGTCTCGCTCGGCGACCTGACTGTCGAAAGCAAGCCGGGTGAGCCCCTTGAGGCCCTGTTGGAGATCAACGACCTCGATCTGACGATCTCTCCGCTACTCGTTCGCGTGGCGCCTCCCGCCACCTACCTGCGCGAAGGCGTGAACTGGCCTTCCCAGGTTCAGGACCTCAAGCTTGCGCGCGACGGCAGCAACGGCACCGTGCGCCTGCGCCTCTACGGCGAGCAGGCCCTTCAGTCAGGCAGCTTCCCGCTTCTCATGGAGATGAATGCAGGCGGCACCGTCACCGTCCGCGCCTATGAAGTGCAGACGAAGGACGGCTCATTCGTCGTGACACCTTCGGCCGAACGCACCACCGTCAAGGGCGAGCCCCGCCGCCTCTCCCCCGAGCCGCTTGTCGTGCCCAGAGAGCCTGAGGCCGCTCAGGACAATCAGGAGGCGAAGAAGGAGGGCAAGGCCGAGACGAAGTCCGAATCCAAGGCCGAATCCGGGGCCGTAGCGCTCGCCGTGAAGACGGCTGCCGCCCCGCAGAAGGAAGTCTCCGCCGCCTCTGCCGAGAAGCAGGGGAAGATCCGCCGTAAAGGCCGCTATGCGCCCAACGTCGTCAAGGAATACGTGGCGCTCAACGGTTTCGACGCTTCGCAGGCCTTCCACGTGCAGCAGGACATGACCCTCTGGTCCGTCGCCTTGCTCTACTGGCCGAGCTACCGCGGCGCCACGCTCGAGCAGCTCGTCATCGCATTCCGAAACCTCAACCGCACCGCCTTCAAGGAAGGCGATCCGGGCAGGCTCGAGGTCCGTTCCGTCCTCAATCCGCCGACGGTCGAGGAGGTCCTCGCCATTGATCCCGTCGCCGCCTTCCACGAAGTGCACGGTGCGGACACGGCCATTCCCGGCCCCACGCAGAATCTGATTGACGCCCAACGGCTCTCCGGCGAGGCCGCCGCGAAGGTGGCCGATGCTCAGGACCGCGAGCGCACCGCAGGCAAGGCCCCCGAGGTCGTCGCCGAGGCGGGCCAGCAGGCCCTTGAGGAGGAGAAGGCCGAGGCCGTCAGGGAAGAGGCCGAAGCCGCTGAGGCGCGTGCCGAAGCAAAGGCCGCCGAAGAGGCCGCGGAGAAGGCTGCAGCCGCAGAAGCTGCGGCCGCTGAAAAGCCCGCCGAGTCCGCCAAGCCGGCAGAGCCCGCCGCCGATGCGCCCAAGGTCGAGCCCGTCAAGACCGAGGCGCCCGCCCGGCCGGCTGATGCCGCAGGCTCCGGCGGCACGAACAACTTGCTCCTCTGGGGCGTCGGCGCCCTCGTTCTGGCGCTTCTCGCCTTCCTCGGCCTTCGCTCGCGCAAGCGTGAGGAATATCCCGTCGAGGAGAAGAAGCCCGTTGCCGTCCTGATTCAGAAGGATGTCCCGCCAACCTCCGAAGCCCAGCTCAAGGCCGTCAGCACGACCGTTGGCGAAGCCGTGAAGAACGGCACGACCGCCGGCGCCATGGGCGCGGGCGCGATGGCCTACGCCATGGCGCAGAAGGACGAGACCCGGAATTCCGAAAAGGCTCTGAAGTCCGAAGGAACCGGGGCCCCGGCCGACCAGCCGTGGCTCGAGCCCGATGACGACGAGCTGCCGCCGCTTGACGAAGAGGAGAAGGGCCCCGTGCTCGGCGCCTCCAGGCAGACCGCCGCCGTTCTCGAGGGCGTCTCGCTCGACCTTGACGATGCGGTCGCCCCCGCTCAGACTTCCGCCCCTGCCGCCGCTCCTGCAGTTGCCACGCCTGCTCCCGCGGAGCAGAAGCCCGCAGAACAGCCCGAGCCCGCGGAACCCGAAACCGACAAGGAACGTGCGCTTGCCAAGGCGCTTGACGCCAAGCTCAAGCTCGCCACGAGCTTCGTGAGCCTCGGCGCCGTGGACGAGGCCCTCGAGCTTCTCCAGGAAGTGAAGCGCCGCGGCGGCGACGAGCTTCGCCATCGCGCCGAAGTCCTTGAAGAACGCATCAAGACTCAGACGGATCCGAAGTGAAGATAGCGCTTGGCATTGAATATCGCGGCACGGGCTTCAACGGCTGGCAGATCCAGCCCGACTGCCCGTCCGTGCAGCAGGCGCTTGAGGATGCGCTTGAGACCTTCCTGCAGGTGAAGACGCCGACGATGTGCGCGGGTCGCACGGATACGGGCGTGCACGCCATGCAGCAGGTGGTGAGCATTGAGACGCAGGCCGACCGCCCCGAGCGCAGCTGGGTGCGCGGCCTCAACACGTACCTGCCGCCCGGCGTCGCCGTGCGCTGGGCAAGGCGCGTCGACGACGACTTCCACGCGCGCTTCTCCGCACGCTCGCGCACCTACGAGTACTGGATTTACAACGATCCCGTGCGCTCTCCCATTCTCGACGATCTGACGGGCTGGGTCTTCCGCCCGCTCGACGTCGAGCGCATGCGCGAGGGTGCCGCCTGCCTCGTGGGCGAGCACGACTTCACGAGCTTCCGCGCCTCCGAGTGTCAGGCCTCGGGTCCCGTGCGTACGATCCGCCGCCTCGAGCTTGAGCGCCGCGGCCGCCTCATCGGCGTGCGCATCGAGGCCAATGCCTTCCTGCAGCACATGGTGCGCAACATCGTGGGCACGCTCATCTACGTGGGCACGGGCCGCGAGAAGCCCGAGTGGGTCGAGGAGGTCCTCAAGGCGCGCAGCCGCGCCGCGGCCGCGCCCACCTTCAGCCCGAACGGCCTATACCTGATGGGCGTGGGCTACGAGGATCCGTCCATCCCCGCCGCGGGGCCGAGTCCCTTCGGCTGGGAGGATCCCGAGCATCCTTCCGCTAATCCGTGAAGCCGATGCGGGGCGCGCCTTTGGGATTCCTCCCGGGCGATATAATTGGCGCAGTTTTGAAACGGTCCGTCCCCGCCGTCGCACGGCAGGGAGCGGACGAACCTGAAATGAAGAGCTTATGAGCTGGATTACGCACATTCTCCCCAAGATCAAGCGCGAGGACGACAACGAGCGCAAGCCGAGTCCGATTCCCGAAGGCGTCTGGACCAAGTGTCCGGGCTGCGAGCAGCCGCTTTACACGGAAGAGCTCCGCGCCAGCCTTCAGGTCTGCCCGAAGTGCGGCTACCATCACCGCATCGGCGCCCGCCAGCGCCTTCTCGCCTTCCTTGATCCCGAGAGCGCCGTCGAAATCGCCGCCAACGTGCGCAGCGTGGACCCGCTCGGCTTCGTCGACAGCAAGCCGTATCCGAAGCGCATCGCCGCGGCCGAGGCGGCCTCGGGCGAAACCGACGCGCTCATCGCGATGTCGGGTACGTTGCGCAGCCAGCCGATCGTCGCGACGGCCTTTGAGTTCCGCTTCCAGGCGGGCTCCATGGGCAGCGTCGTCGGCGAGCGCTTCTCCCGCGCCGTCGACGAGGCGATCCGCCTGCACGCGCCCTTCGTGTGCTTCGCGGCTTCGGGCGGCGCCCGCATGCAGGAGGGCCTTCTCTCCCTCATGCAGATGGCCAAGACGACGGCCGCCATCACGCGTCTGCACAAGGCCGGGCTCCCCTTCATTTCGGTGCTCACCGACCCGACGATGGGCGGCGTCTCCGCCTCGTTCGCTTTCATGGGCGACGTCGTGATCGCCGAACCCAAGGCCCTCGTGGGCTTTGCGGGCCCGCGCGTCATCGAGCAGACCGTGCGTGAAAAGCTCCCCGAGGGCTTCCAGCGCGCCGAGTTCCTGCTTGCCAAGGGCCAGATCGACATGATCGTCGACCGCCGCGAGATGCGCTCGCGCATCTCCTGCCTCACGCAACACCTGATGCGCAGGCCGCCCGTGGCGGG
>OBAH01002166.1_pt1 | contig 9891 bp, 8 predicted proteins | sample 1517491 | NCBI WGS metagenome assembly OBAH01 (sample SAMN04571697, study PRJEB22368) | human gut metagenome | biome: human gut; material: stool | host: Homo sapiens | place: Luxembourg | collected 2012-08-03
TTTTATCCGAAATTAAAAATTCATCATCTCTAATTTTTTAAATATTCCAATTCTTCTTCTAATTTTTTTCTCATGAATAATGGTTCACCTTTTTCTATTACTTTAGTGTCTTTTAATGAATCATACTTATATAAACTTTCCCAAGTTTGAAGTTCTTCTTTAACACCAATTTGATGTAATAGATTTTTGGCTGTTTCTTCCATAAATGGTAATAAAACAATTCCTATTTTTCTGATATTTTCTATTAAATGATACATACTTGATTTTAATTTTTCTGTTTCTCCATTTTTCTCTAATTCCCATGGACGAGTTTCATCTATATATTTATTTGTTCTTGAAATTACTGCCCATATTTCTTGTAATGCATTTAATAGTTGATATTTTTCCATATAATCTTCAACCTTTTTTATTTGTTCTTCTGTAAATGCTTCAAATTCTTTATCTACCTCATTTGGAGTTCCATTATATTCTGGTACAACACCTTCAAAATATTTGTTTACCATTGATACTGTTCTGTTTACTAAATTTCCTAAATCATTACATAAATCAGAGTTATATCTTTCAACAAAATCTTCTGGAGTATATACACCATCTTGTGAAGCAGGTACTATTCTTAATAAATAGTATCTTGTAGCATCTACACCATATCTATCTATTAGTTTTTCTGGATATACCACATTTCCAAATGATTTAGACATTTTTCCATCTTTCATCATAATCCAGTTATGAACTATAAATTTCTTTGGAATTGGTAAATCTAATGCCATTAAGAATATTGGCCAATATATTAAGTGAAATCTTGCAATATCTTTTCCAACAACTTGTACATCTGCTGGCCAATATTTTTTAAATAATGTATCATCTTCTTGCATATAACCAAGTGCTGTTAAATAATTTGTTAATGCATCTAACCACACATAAATTACATGTTTTGGATCATTTGGAACTTTTATTCCCCAGTCAAAAGATGTTCTTGTTACACATAAATCTTCTAATCCTGGTTTTATAAAATTATTTATCATTTCTGTTTTTCTATATGCTGGTTCAACAAAGTCTGGATTGTCTTCATAGAATTTTAAAAGTCTATCAGCATATTTTTTCATATTAAAGAAATATGCTTCTTCTTTTAATAATTTTACTTCTCTTCCACAATCAGGACATTTTCCATCTACTAATTGTGTCTTTGTAAAATATGTTTCACATGGCATACAATACCATCCTTCATATTCACCTTTATAAATATCTCCTTTTTCAAGAAAATATTCAAATATTTTTTGTACAGCCTTTTCATGATTTCCGTCTGTTGTTCTTATAAAATAATCGTATTTAATATGCATTTTTGCCCACAAATCCTTAGCCATTTGTGCCATTTCATCTACATGCTCTTGTGGAGTTTTTCCTGCTTTTTCTGCAACAGTTTGAATTTTTTGTCCATGTTCATCTGTACCTGTTAGCATGAAAACATCATACCCTCTTAGTTGTTTATATCTTTTTATTGTATCTGCTAATACTTCTGTATATGAAGTCCCAATATGAAATTTTCCACTTGGATAATATATTGGTGTTGTTATATAAAATTTTTCCATGTTTTCATCCTCCTTACTATATAATTATATCTCTTTTTAATAATTTGTTTTTTACTGTTCCAATTCCTATAAATTCATTTTCTTTATATATCTTATAAATTCCATCTTTTAATTCATATGTTAATTGTACTCCATTCAAGAATAATTGGAACTTTCTTTCATTTAGCACAATATTTTCATAATTACTAAAATATTTTTCTATTGTTATAAATTTATTTGATACTATTTCTTGATTTTCTAATTCTTCAATTGTTATTGAATCTTTTATATTAAACTCTCCAACTTGAATTCTTTTAAGTTCTTTCATATACCCTATAGTTCCAAGTTCTTCTGCGATTTTTTCACAAAGAGTTCTTATATATGTACCTTTTGAACAACTTACTCTAAATATAATTTCCATATCTTCAATTTTTATTAATTCTAATTTATATATTTCAATAGTTCTAGGCTTAACTTCTACTTCAATACCTTTTCTCGCATATTCATAAAGCTTTTTTCCATTAAGTTTTATTGCTGAGTACATAGGGGGAATTTGTTCTTGTTTTCCTTCCAAATTATTAAAAATTCTTTCTATATTTTCTTTTTTTAAAATTGATTGTTCGACATTTTGACTTTCTAATACTTTTCCTTCCCCATCTGCAGTATCTGTTTTTTCTCCTAATTTTAAAACAGCTTCATAGATCTTATCATGTTCTATTAAATATTTTGAAAGTAATGTTCCCTTTCCTATAAGTAATGGTAACACTCCTGTTGCATTAGGATCTAATGTTCCTGTATGTCCCACTTTTTCGTTTAAAAGCTTTTTAGCTTTTCTCACAATATCATGTGATGTATAATTTTTAGGTTTATTAATAATTATTATTCCATCCATATTTGTTTCCTTATTTTTTTAATCCATGTATTGCTACATCTAAAACTTTATTTTTAACTTGGTCTAATGTTCCACTAACAAAGCATCCTGCTGCTCCTGGATGGCCTCCGCCACCTAGTAACATACATATGTCAGAAACATTAATAGTTTCATGAGAACGGAATGAGCCTTTAAATCCATTTGCACCTTTTTTTTCTTTTAAAAGGATAGCTACTTCAACTCCTTCTATGTCTCTTAACATTTCTACTAATCCTTCATCATCACCAATTTCTGCATTTAAATTATTGTAATCTTCTAGTGTTAAATATGAAATTACTATTTTACCATCTTCGAAAAATTCCATTCTATCATAAATTAATTTTTCAAGTTCACAATGTACTTTGCTTTTCTTTCTTAATGCAATTCTGCATATTTCTTTTAGTTTTGCACCATTTCTTACTAACTCTGCAGCAAATTCAAATGTTTCTGGTGTTACACCACCCCATTGGAATCCTCCTGTATCTGTTATTATTCCTGTTAATATACATGTTGCTAATTCCTTAGTTATTTTTACTCCATAATACTCAAACATTGCAAATAATACTTGACAACATGCTGGTGCTACTGGATCTACATAATTCAAATCTGCAAACATTGAATTTACTGAATGGTGATCAATTTCAATTGTTCTCTTGGCTGTTTCAAAAAATTCTTTTCCAGCAGCCATTCTCTTTAAATCTGTACAATCTACAGATATTGCTAAATCATAATTATTTGTTTTCCCAATTTGTAATATTTTTTCAGAACCTGGTAAAAACTTAAAATCTTTTGAATATTCTGGAATAATTACATCTGCCTCTTTTCCAAATTCTTTTATAGCATGCATCACTGAAAGAGAGCTTGCTACAGCATCTCCATCAGGTGACTCATGTGTTAAAATTACAATCGTTTGTGCTTTTTTTATTTCTTCTAATATATTATCTAATGTCATGTGTTTATTTATTCTCCTTATTATTTATTTCATTTAATATACTATCTATTCTAGCTCCATATTCTAATGATTCATCTAATTCAAATACCAATTCTGGTGTATTTCTTAAATTTATTCTTTTAGCAAGTTCTGAACGTAAATATCCAGAAGATTTTTTTAACCCTGCTAAAGTTTCTTGAACATTTTTAGAATTTAGAATGCTAACTGAAACTTTTGCATATTTTAAATCTGGAGTTACTTTTACTCTAGTTACACTAACCATTCCAGTAACACTTGGTTCTTTAAGTTCAAAACTTATAATTTGACTTAATTCTTTTCTATATTCTTCATCAATTCTTCCTTGACGATTATTATTCTTTGGCATTTTTTCCTCCTTGTTAATTTGGGGTCGGTCCTTTTTTTCGCATGCGAATTTAGGGTCGGTCCTTATCTTTTTATTTCCTCTAAGATATATGCTTCTAGGATATCTCCCTCTTTAATATCATTGAATTTTTCGATTTGGATACCACATTCAAATCCTTTTGAAACTTCTTTAGCATCATCTTTGAATCTCTTTAATGATGCAAGTTTACCATCATGTATAACTACATTGTCACGTAATACTCTTACTCCTGCATTTCTTTCAAGTTTTCCATCAAGTACATATGCTCCACCAATTGTACCAACATTTGAAATCTTAAATGTTTGTCTAATTTCAGCATTTCCGATAACTTTTTCTTGATATTTTGGTGCTAACATTCCTTTCATTGCTGCTTGAACGTCATCAATTGCTTGATATATTACTGAATATTGTTTAATTTCCACTTCTTCTTTTTCTGCCATATCTTTTGCTGTTGGCATTGGTCTAACATTAAATGCTATAATAATTGCATTTGAAACTTTTGCAAGTGTTACATCTGATTCTGTAACTGCCCCTGCTGCTGCATGTATTACTTTTACTTTTACTTCTTCATTTGACAATTTTTCCATTGATTGTTTAATTGCTTCAACAGAACCTTGAACATCTGCTTTTACAATTAAATTTAGAACTTTTAAGTCTCCTGCTTCCATTTGACTGAATAAATTGTCTAATGTTACTTTGCTCATTGCATTTATTGTTTTTTCTCTTTCTTGACGTTTTCTCTTTTCTATTAAGTGTTTAGCTGTTTTTTCATCTTCTACTTCATAGAATGTATCACCTGCTTGTGGTACTTCTGTTAATCCCATTATTTCTACTGGTGTAGATGGTCCGGCTTTTTTTACTTTTTTACCTTTTTCATCTGTCATACTTCTTATTCTACCAATTGATGAACCTACAACTATTGTATCTCCAACATCAAGTGTTCCTCTTTGTACAAGCATTGATGCTATTGCACCTTTATTTTTATCAAGTCTTGCTTCTATTACCACACCTTTAGCTTGTTTATTTGGATTTGCTTTTAATTCTAATACATCTGCCTCTAGCAATACCATTTCTAGTAATTGATCTATATTTAAATGTTTCTTTGCTGAAATTGGTACAAATATAGTATCTCCACCCCATTCTTCTGGAACTAATTCATATGCCATTAATTCTTGTTTTACTTTATCTATATTTGCATCTGGTAAATCAATTTTATTAATTGCAACTATAATTGGAATTCCAGCTGATTTTGCATGGTTGATAGCTTCTACAGTTTGAGGCATTACACCATCATTAGCAGCAACTACTAATATTGCAATATCAGTAATTTGAGCGCCTCTGGCTCTCATTGCAGTAAATGCTTCGTGTCCTGGTGTATCTAAGAATGTTATTTCTCTATCATTAATTTTTACTTTATAAGCACCTATATGTTGTGTAATTCCTCCAGCTTCACCTTCAATAACATTTGTTTTCTTTACAGCATCCAATAATGATGTTTTTCCATGGTCTACGTGTCCCATTACTACAACTACTGGTGGACGTGTTACTAAATCTTCTTCTTTATCTTCAGAATCATCAAATAAGATATCTTCCTCTGTTATTGTTTCCTTTTTGTTTACTTTTACTCCGAATTCATCTGCTATTAATGATGCTGTATCAAAGTCGATTTCATTATTAATTGTCGCCATTACTCCATATCCAAGTAATTTTTTGATAACTTCTGCCGTTGTCTTTTTCAATTCAGCTGCTAAGTCTTTTACAGTTATTGTTTCTGGAATTGTTATTTCTTCTAGTTTGAAGATTTTTTGTTTATTACGATTTTCATCATCTTTTACTACTTTTTTCTTTCCTTTTTTGCCTCTTTGTGTTGTTAAATCATAATAATCTAACATTCCTCCATCTTGATCTTCAAACATATTTGATAGACTATCTGTTCTTTTTAATCCTTTTAATTTATGTTCATTTATTTCACCTGTTTGATTATTTCTTCTTGATTTATTTGATTTTTTAGATCTATTATCATCAAATTTGTTATTTTGTTTTTGTTTATCTATTGCTTTGTTATATTCTCTTGCAGGTTCTTTTTCTATATTTTCAACAGCCATTATATCTTTAATGTTTTTCTCTATTCCTCTTTCATCTAATGGTCTGTTTCCACCAAATCTTTGATTTCCACCTTGTCTATTACGATTATCAAATCTACCATTATTTCCACCTTGCTTATTTCTATCAAATCTTTGATTTCCTCTATTGTCCCTGTTATCTCTATTTTGAAAATTTTGATTATTTCTATCAAAGTTACGATTTCCATTGTTATTACGTTGGTTTCCATATTGATTTCTATCATTATTAAATTTATTTTTATTTTGAAAGTTATTATTTCTGTTGCCATTATTTTGCATATTATTATTTCTATTTTGATTAAATCTATTTTCTTGTCTATTTTCTGGTTTATATTCTGCTTTTACTTCTGGCTTGTTTACAGGTTTCACTTCAACTTTATTTTCTGTTTTAGCTTCTTGCTTTATTTCTGGTTTTACTTCAACTTTATTATGCACAACTTCCTCTTTCTTAATTTCAACATCCATTTTATTTTCTTTTATTTCTACCTTTTCTTCTTTTTTCTCTTCTTTTTTAGGCTCTTTTTTTATTCCAAATAATTCATCAACAGTCATTGGTTTTGATGGTTTATTTCTATAAACAATATTGTAATCTTTGTTTTGTTTTCTTTCTACAAATCCTACATGATTATTTTTCTTTTCTTCTTTTTTTACTTGTTCTTTTTGAACATTTGCTTCATCATTTATAATAACTTCTCTTCTTATAATAACTGGAGAATCATTTTTCTCTTCTTTTTTTGTTTTTTCTTGATTCATTTTCTTTTCTGGCTTTTTTGCAGTCAAATTTTTCACACTTTCTTTTATTTTATTGGCATCTGCCTCGTCTATTGAACTTAAATGACTTTTAGCCTCTATATTCAATTTTTTTGCTATTTCTAACACTTCTTTACTGGTTAAGTTTAATTCTTTTGCTACATCATATAATTTTATCTTACCCAATAACATCACCCCCAACTTTATTTTCTATAGCTTCTTTAATCTGTTCATATATTTCATCATCAATTTTAGCCCCTAATGCTTTTTCGATTTTTTTGCTCTTCTGAGCTTTTTTCAAACATTCCATATTATAACAAATATATGCTCCTCGTCCTGGTTCTTTACCAATCTCATCTACTTTTATGACATTTTCTTTATTTTTTACTATTCTTAACAATTCGTTTTTATTTTTTTGTGTTCTACATAATGCACATGTTCTTTGTGGTAAATTATTCACTATTTCCTCCTAGTTTTCTTCACTATTCTCTTTCTCTGTTACTTCTTCATTTTCCCCGTTTTCAGCTTCTTCTGCTTTCTTTGCTAACATCTCTCTGAATTGTGATTCTGATTTTATATCTATCTTCCAATTTGTCAATTTTGCTGCTAATCTAGCATTTTGTCCAGCTTTTCCTATTGCTAATGATAATTGGTCATCTGGTACTATTACTTGTGCAAATCTTTCTTCTTCTTTAATATCTACTGCCATGATTTGTGCTGGTAATAATGCTGATGCTATAAATATACTTGGGTCTGCATTCCATTCTATTACATCAATCTTTTCTCCATGTAATTCGTTTATTACATTTTGGATACGTATTCCCTTTTGTCCTACACAAGAACCTACTGGATCTATATTTTCATTTGGAGAATATACAGCAACTTTGCTTCTTAATCCTGGGTCTCTTGATACACTCTTAATTTCTATTAATCCTTCATAAATTTCTGGAATTTCGAATTCTAATAGTTTTCTAACAAAGTCTGGATGTGTTCTTGATACAATTGCTTGTGGTGCTCCTTTTTCTCCTCTTTCTACATCTACTACATATCCTTTTATTTTGTCATTTACATGATAATGTTCTGTTGGGATTTGATCTTTTGGTAACATTATTCCTTCTAGTTTTCCTAAATCCATTACAACTATATGTTTATCAGCTTTTTGAACTAGACCAGATACAATTTCTCCTTTTCTCTCATTATATTCATTAAATATCATATTTCTTTCTGTTTCTCTTAATTTTTGAATAATTACTTGTTTTGCTGTTTGTGCTGCAATTCTTCCGAAATCTCTTGGAACTATTTCAACTTCTACATTGTCTCCTATGTTTAATTCTTTATTGATTTTTCTAGCTTCTTCTAAGCTTATTTCTAGTGCATCATCATTTGCTCTTTCCATTACTTCTTTTATTGCAAATACATGTGTTGCCCCTGTTTGCTCATCCATTTTTACATCTACATTTTCTAATGCATCAAAATTTCTTTTATATGCTGTTATTAATGCTGTTCTTATTGATTCTAATAATTCTTCTTTCTTTATTCCTTTTTCTTTTTCTAATTCTTCTAAAGCGATAATTAATTCTTTATTATCTATTGCTTTCATTTTTTATTCCCCCTACCATTCATACACAGTTTTTAACTGTGCTATATTTTTTCTTTCTATTTTTGTTTCATCTATTGTTACTGTTTCTGAATCAAATTCTTTTAGTTCTCCTATGTAGCTTTTATTATTGTTTTCGTCTTTTCTAAATAATTTTGCTTCTACTTGCTTTCCTATATTTTGTTCTAGATGCTCATCTTTTCTCAATATTCTTTCTACTCCTGGTGATGAAACTTCTAAAAAATATTGTTCCTTTATATAATCTGCTTCATCTAAAATCTCATTTATTTCATTACTTACTTTTTCACAGTCATCTAAATCGATTCCTTTTGGACTATCAATATAGATTCTTAGAAAATAGTTTGGTCCTTCTTTGGCATATTCTACATCATATAGGCTATATCCTATATTTTCTATTTTGTCTTTTACTAATTCTGCAACTCTGTCTTCTATTTTTGCCATAAGCCCCTCCTTATATTTTATGGTATATCACAATTGAAGAGTAGGATTTGTTCCTACTCTTCTGCGTTTTTTTATGTTCTTTTATATTATACCCAATTTTTGCCATAAAATCAAGGGTTTTGAAGAATTTTTTATTATTTTTTATATCTTTGTGATAAAAGAATTACTAAAGATGATACGCTTATACATAATTTTGCAAATTTTAAAAGAGCTTAATAAGTTATAAGCAAAAAGCTATCACTCTGGACAGTGATAGCTTTTTTGAATTCTTTGATAAAAGATTTACTAAATTTTTCTATTAGAATATACTATATTTTTTTCCATTTGTCAATACTTTTTATATCATTTTATCGGAAGAATTTTTAAAAGTTAAAAATCAACTAATAAAACTCCCTAGCCTTAGCTCAAGGAGTTGTATTAATATTTGACAATTAATTATATACAAATATAAATTTTCACTCCGTTACTAGGCTATTTTTTTGAAAAAATATAGTGTGCTTTTTATATTTCACACACTATATTCTACATCCTCGGAAGACGACTCTCACTTATGCTTTCGCATGTGCGAACCGTCTTCCTCTAGTTCTGATTTATATATTCAATTCTTTGTTCGAGCCCGTTTTGGTGCATCGCTGTACAAGACTCAGGTCTACGATTAATAAAGTGCTAGCCTGAACCCGATGTTATCGTACAAAGTGGTCGTACTGCGGTAGAAACGAATGCCCGCTGGAACATTACTGCCTGAATAGGTGTAATAGCCTCCTCGATAGGCACAAGGAGTGCTGGTGCTAGAGGTATATTCTAGCGTCCACTCCCCTACATTTCCTGCTAAATCATATATTCCCATTTTACTAAATGAGTCATCTGCTCCTGTTGATAATAAGATTTCTTCATTAGCAGTTTTTGACTTTTCTGTTGCTGTTGTCCATCCAGAACCATTTGGAGCATATTTTAGGTTTGCATTTGTTATATTCCATACACTATTACTGTAGTTGCCCCAGTTTGTACTATCTGTTTTTAAGTCTGCTTGGCTTGTTCCTTTTTTCTCTAAATATTTTAATGTTAAATCCCATTGTACTCCGAATAATAAGCTTGTTGTTCTATCTCCTGATTCCATTTTGGTAGTTGCTAGTGTCTGGGCTTGACTACA